>FLOH01000462.1_pt1 | contig 87775 bp, 67 predicted proteins | sample 756751 | NCBI WGS metagenome assembly FLOH01 (sample SAMEA4026879, study PRJEB14308) | marine metagenome | biome: coastal water; material: water | depth 74 m
CTTCAGGAGCTTGTAGCCATCAACCTGAAGACGGTGCGAGCCTACCTCCTTAAAGAGGATTTTCAACGATTCTGGAACTACAAAAGCGCCGGATGGGCCGCCAAGTTCCTTGATGATTGGTGCAAGCGAACCATGCGTTCACGTATCGATCCAATGAAGAAGATAGCCCGGATGCTGCGCTCTCACCGAGGTCTAATCCTCAACTGGTTTCGAGCAAAAGAGCTGATAGCCCTGGGTGCTGTGGAGGGCCTCAACAACAAAGCTAAAGTGACCACAAAAAGAGCGTATGGTTTTAAGAGCTTTGATGTTATAAAACTAGCATTATATCATACGCTTGGGAATCTACCCGAACCGGAAGTCACCCACAGATTCTGCGGATGAACCACTATGTTGAGCGACAGCTGGACCTGAACGACCTGCTGATCCAGAATCCGCCGGCCACCTTTTTTGTCCGGGTCACGGGTGATTCGATGATCGGGGCCGGGATCAACCATGGTGATCTCCTGGTGGTGGATCGCAGTCTGGAGCCTGCCAGTGGCCGTATAATCATTGCCGTGCTCAACGGAGAGCTGACCGTCAAGCGTTTCGAGCGCCGCAATGGTTGTTGCCGTCTCCTGGCCGAGAATCCCGCCTATCTACCTTGTGAGATCACTGCGGACACGGCCTTTGAAGTCTGGGGTGTGGTCACCAGTGTGATCCGCCGTTTTTAAACCAGCGGACATGAGCCGACAGAAGCTCTTTGCCCTGGTTGACTGTAACAACTTCTACGTCTCCTGCGAGCGGTTGTTTCGGCCCGGGTTGAATGGCCGGCCCGTGGTGGTTCTCTCCAATAATGACGGCTGCATTATTGCCCGCTCGAACGAGGCCAAGGCGCTGGGGATTCAGATGGGCGCCCCCTATTTCAAGACCCGCGAGCTGATCCGGCGCCACGCAGTTGAGGTCTTCTCCTCCAACTACGCCCTCTACGGTGACCTGTCCAGCCGGGTCATGGAGGTCCTGCAGCAGCTTGAATCCGAGGTGGAGATCTATTCCATTGACGAGGCCTTTCTGAGCCTGCCCCCTTCCCGTTTTATTGACCTGCCCAACCATTGCCGCGCGATCCGCGAGCGAGTCCGGCAATGTGTCGGCATCCCGGTTTCATTAGGCGTGGCCTCGACCAGAACCCTGGCGAAGATCGCGAATCAGTCGGCCAAGAAAGATCCGGGCCGGGCCGGGGTGTGTTGTCTGGAGAGCCCGGCGGCCATTGATGAACTGCTGGCCCGGACTGCGGTTGGGGATATATGGGGCATTGGCCCTCGGTCGGTGGACAAGCTGCGCCGCCGGGGAATTACCACCGGGCTGCAGCTCAAACAGGTGGATGAGAACTGGGTTCGGTGCCAGCTCACGATCTCTGGTCTGCGCACGGTCATGGAGTTGCGCGGTATCTCCTGTATAGAGATTGATGACAGCCGCATCCGGAAGCAGTCACTGGTCTGTTCCCGTTCGTTTGGCCGGCCGGTCACGGAGTTGTCTGAACTGCGGGAGGCCCTGTCTGCCTACGTAAGCCGTGCTGCTGAGAAACTGCGGGCCCAATCTTCCCTGGCCTCCTGTCTGCATGTCTTTTTACTCACCAACTGCTTCCGTTCCGACCTCCCTCAGTATTCACGTCATCTGACCCTCTCGCTGGCTGAGCCCAGTTCATCGACCCCCTCTTTGTTGCGCCCGGCCCTGAAGGGCCTTGAGCAACTGTTTAAAACCGGCTATTCTTACAAGAAGGTCGGGGTGATGTTGACCGGCCTGGTGCCTGCGGCCCGGCGACAGCTGTCGCTTTTTGCGCCGCAGGCGGCGTCAGACACGACATTGATGCTGGCCATGGATCAGATCAATCGCCGTTGGGGACGAGATACTCTCTATTATGCCGGAACAGGGCAGGAAAGGGCCTGGGCCGGACGGCAGGCCTTTGGGTCGCCGGCCTATACCACGGACTGGGAGGCGTTGCCCCGGGTTGGATCTGAGCCGTCAGGTGTTTAATGGCAAAGGGAGGCTGCGACCAACTGGTCGTTGAATAATGAAGAATGAGAGGGATGATGGAAAAGAAGAATAAGATATTTCTGGCCATCAGTCTGGTCCTGCTGCTCATCGTCGGTGTCCTGGTGGCGGCCAACTATTTTTCCGCCCGCCAGGCCATGGAACAGGTCCTGCGCGACCGGGGAGTCCAGTTGCGCTCCCAGTTTGAGCTGGCCGTGGATATGACCGGCAACCATATGCAGCAGCTGGCGACCTTTATTGCCGAGAATGAGCAGGTGCAGCAGCTTTTTCTCCAGGGTAAGGAGGCCGTGGCGGCCGAAGGCGGGGGGACAGGGGGGCCGATGGCTGCTGCGGCCCGGCAGGCCTTGTATGAAAAGGTCGGCAATCGCTGGCAGATCCTGCAGGAGCGTTATGATGTCCGTCAGCTTCAATTTCATCTGGGACCAGGGTCGGTCTCTTTTCTGCGGGTCCATCAGCCGACAAAGTTCGGTGACCGTATGGACAAGGTCCGACATACCATTGTTGCTGCCAACAGACTCTTGGTCCCCACCAAGGGCTTTGAGACGGGGCGGGTCAACTCCGGGATTCGTGGTGCGGCCCCGGTGGTGGCCGTGCAGCAGGAAACCGGCGCCCAGGTCCATGTCGGTACTCTTGAGGCCGGTACCTCCTTTGCCTCGATGCTCGAACGGCTTGAGTCTGCAAGCGGCGCGCGATTTGCGGTTTTTCTGGACCGGCAGCATATGATTGAGAACATGTGGCCAAATTTTATCAAGAGCCATTTCAATCAGAATCCGCCCGTGGGCGATCTGGTTCTGGAGCAGAGCAGTTATCCACAGGAGATCAGGGGTATTCTTGAGACGCCGCCTGGTCGTGTCCTGGCCCAGAAATCAGGAACCCGCACGCTGGTCCTGGAAGGTCGAAGCTACGGGGTGACCAGCTTCCCGCTCAAGGACTATCTGGGGACGGTTGATTCCACCAGAAAGCCGGTGGGAACGGTCTATGTCTGGCGGGATGCGACCGATCTGGTGGCTGCCTTCTGGCACCAGGTCTGGTTTAATCTTATTTTGGCCATCAGTGGTTTCCTGATTCTGGAGCTGCTTCTGTATCAGGCGCTGGACTATGTCACCCGGCAATTGGAGACAACCATTGATGAGCAGGTCGGAATCATCAAGAAGATGGCGGTCCAGGATCAGCTGACGGCCCTGTACAACCGCCATATCCTGAGTGAGATGTTCGTTCAGATCCAGGCCCGTTCTCAGCGCAGTGGTGTTCCCTTTGCCATGATGATGTTTGATCTTGATTTCTTTAAAAAGATCAATGACATCTTTGGTCACGTCACGGGTGATGAAGTGCTGGCCCAGGTGGGACGATTCGTTAAAGATCAGATTCGTCAGGATGACGCGGCGTTTCGCATTGGCGGCGAGGAGTTCTTACTGCTGCTGCCTGCGACCCCATTGGAGGAGGCCCTCAAGATCAGCGAGCGGCTTCGGGGAGATCTGGCCGCGTTATCCCTGGCCCATCTGCCTGCGGGGCGGGTGACGATCAGTGTGGGGTTGACCGTCTCCCGGATGGATGAGAAAGATGACCTGGATGTCATGAGTAAACGGGTCGATACCGCCCTGTATGCGGCCAAGGATGGAGGCCGGAACCGGGTCGAGATTCTGCTGTGACCGCCCCCCCCTGTCAGGATGGAGGGGCTTGAAATCGTTACATGGTCATCGCTGGGTCGATCTCCTTATTGTTTGAGGAGGTCAGTGCTCAGGTAGCGTTCGCCGGTGTCGGGCAGGATGGTGACGATGGTCTTGCCCTGGTTGTCCGGCTCTGCGGCCAGTTGCAGGCAGGCCTGGACTGCGGCTCCGGAGGAGATGCCGCAGAGGATTCCTTCTCGGGCGGCCAGGTCCCGGGCCATGGCGATGGCCGCCTCGTTGGTGACCGTGATGATCTGGTCGATGATTTTGGTGTTGAGGATGGACGGGATAAAACCGGCGCCGATCCCTTGAATCTTGTGGGGTCCTGGCGCACCGCCCGAAAGGACTGGTGAGGCGGTCGGTTCCACGGCCACCACTTTCAGGGCTGGCCGTCGTTGTTTCAGGACCTCACCGACTCCTGTGATGGTCCCGCCGGTGCCAACTCCAGCCACGAAGATGTCGATCTGTCCGTTCACGGCAGACCAGATCTCCTGGGCCGTGGTCCGACGATGGACCTCCGGGTTGGCTGGGTTGCTGAACTGGGCTGGCATGAAACCGTTGCTGTGTGTACTCAGGAGCTCTTCGGCGGCCGTGATCGCTCCTTTCATACCTGAGGCGGCCGGGGTGAGAACCAGTTGCGCGCCCATGTGTTTGAGCAGCTGGCGTCGCTCCATGGACATGGACTCGGGCATGGTCAGGATCAGTTTCAATTTCTTTTCCGCACAGACCGCAGCGAGTCCCAGGCCGGTGTTGCCGCTGGTAGGCTCGATGATTGTGGTTTCCGGGCCGATCAGGCCCTGCTTGATCCCTTCCTCGATCATGGCCAGGGCAATCCGGTCTTTGACGCTGCCCATGGGATTGCGTGATTCCTGTTTACAGAGGATAATGGCTTGGTGTTCGCGGCCGATCTGGCCAAGCTGCAGAAGCGGGGTGTTGCCGATGGTGGTCGTGGCCCTGATGGTCTGGTGCTGCATGATTGTCCTCCTCTGATTTTCAGCCGCTGCTCTGATGAGTTCCAGCGGTCAATTCACTGTTGATCGAGCCTCTGTTCAATTCAGCCGTTGTCATCTTTTTTCCATGCGGCCATCAGGTGGCCCTATGAAGTCTTTTTCCCGGAATAGATCAGTTCAGGCCGCTTGAGCAGGACTCGGGTGTCTGGGGGTACACTTTCGGTGAGCCAGATATTCCCGCCGATCACTGAACGGCTGCCGATCACAGTGTTGCCGCCGAGGATGGTGGTGTTGGCATAGACGATCACCTCATCCTCAATGGTCGGGTGCCGTTTGACCTGCTGGAGGGTGGTGCCGGCATCACGCGGCAGGCTCAGGGCGCCGAGTGTCACGCCCTGGTAGAGGCGGACGTCGCGGCCGATGATCGTGGTCTCTCCGATGACCACGCCGGTGCCATGGTCGATGAACAGGCCCGGGCCGATGGTGGCCCCGGGATGGATATCGATGCCGGTCAGGGTATGGGCGTGTTCGGTCATGATCCGGGGGATGATCGGCACCTCGAGGCGGAAGAGTTCGTGAGCGATGCGGAAGATGGAGATGGCCAGCAGGCCGGGATAGCAGAAGATGACTTCATCAGCACTGTTGGTGGCCGGGTCGCCGTCCAGGGTCGCCCGGATATCTTCGCTCAGGATGGTGGTGATTCGGGGCAGGGTCTCAATGAAGGCCATGGTCTGGCTATGGCCTCGTTCCTCGCAGTGGGTGCAGGGGCTGTTGGTGCGTCGGCAGTCGTGCCGGATGGCCATGATGACCTGATCGGCGAGTCGTTCGTAGAGTTCCGTGGTCTCCTTGCCGATGTAGTATTCCAGATTGGCGGCGTGGAGTTTGGTGCGGGTGAAGTAGCCGGGAAAGAGGATCTGCCTGAGCTGGTGGATGATCTGAATGATCGCCTGGTGTGAGGGGATTGGTACTGGACCGATGTGCTCATAGCAGTTTTCAGTCTGCCAGAGTGTTGCCAGTTTTTTGACCACACCTGGGACCTGGTCGTAGCAGTAATGGTTCCCCTGCGGATCATTGCCGCAGGGGGTAGCTGGCGTGAGTGTGGTCAGGGCGATCTTTGTTTGCTTCTGCATGGTCTGGTTAATCGGTGGTTTTCAGGGGAGCCTTATTGCGGAGCGCCTTCCTTGCTGATGGCCTCTTTGATCGTGTCGACAAAGGAGGAAACCGGCTGGCCATTGCCTGCGGCGGCCATCGGGTTGATGGCCAGGAGATCCGCCAGAACGGCCAGGGCCTTGTCGTGTTCATGGAGATCATAGTGGAGGACGATGGCCTGGTTGAGGCGTGACTGCTCATGACGTGGATCAATGATGCCTGCTCTGGCAAACATCTCCACTGCTTTTTGTGGCTGCTGATCGCTACGGTACATGACCCCGAGATCAGTGATGACGTTGGCGTTGGGTTGGATCAGTTCCAGGGCCCTGGTATAGGCGCCGATGGCCTTTTTCGCCTGGTCTGAGTCATAGTACAGATTGCCCAGTCTGGTCCAGGCCTCACCGTTATTGGGGTTCCGGGTTACTTCGCCCTCGAGGTTGATGATTGCCTGGTTCTGGTCATTGTTTACCTGAGCCTGTGGAGCGTTGCCGCCAGTGGTGGCAGGGCCGAGTTTGTAGACGGCAAAAATTGCTCCGGCAATGAATCCGGCCAGAAAAGCGACCAGGATGAAGAGATAGAGGGTTTCTTTCTTGATGGTTGATTGCTCTGTGGCCATGAAAACTCCTTGGAAAGTTAAGGGGAAGATGAGTGGTCAGAATACCACTTTGTGTGAGATGGATGCAATCAGAAACGAAAAGATTGCTGAACTCGGGAGATGTTATTGTATAATAGTCAGTGGGTAGAGATCAAGAGTCAGAATGAATCAGAAACAGGGAGTGGATGAAATGTCGGATATACAGGGGATACAGGCAACAAAGATGTCGGTGGAGCACGCCTGCAAAGAGGCCTTCTTTCCAGAGACGGCTGAGGGGATTCAGAGGAATATTCTCCATCATCTCCTCTCTTTTCAGGGGCGTGATCCGCAGCGGGCCGGGGAGGATGATGTCTATCGGGCCATTGCCTATACCCTGCGTGACATCATGATCCGCAAGTGGATTCAGACCCAGAAGGCGGTCTACTCCCGGGAGCAGAAGCGGGTCTATTATCTGTCGCTGGAGTTTCTCATCGGCCGTTCCCTCGGCAACAGCATGATCAACCTTGGCCTTTACGACCAGGTCAAACAGGCCGTGGAGGAGTTGGGATACGAACTGGATGAGGTCCGGGCTGTAGAAGAGGACGCGGCTCTGGGTAATGGTGGTCTCGGCCGTCTGGCCGCCTGTTTTATGGACTCCATTGCGACCCTCAAGATTCCGGCTTATGGCTATGGGATTAATTATGAATATGGCCTTTTTCATCAGTCCCTGATTGATGGCTATCAGGTGGAACTCCCGGACAACTGGCTCCGCTATGGGACGCCCTGGGAGTTTGAACGACGCCAGCCTGTGTTCACCATCAATTTCAAGGGCAAGGTTGCGACTCATCAGGATGATCAGGGCTGTTATCGCTGCCAGTGGATCGATACCGAGGAGGTCATGGCCGTCCCCTGCGATATCCTGGTTCCCGGATATAAGAACGACCATGTGACCAATATGCGTCTCTGGACGGCCAAGGCCTCACGGGAGCTGGATCTCAGAGAGTTCGGACAGGGCGATTATATCGGTGCGGTCCAGGCCAAGGTCAGTTCCGAGACCATCTCCAAGGTCCTTTATCCGCCCGATCATAATCTGGCCGGTCAGGAACTGCGTCTCAAACAGCAGTATTTCTTTGTGGCCGCGACCTTCCAGGATATTATGCGCCGATATAAGAAAAAATATCATAATTTCGGTAAGTTCAGCGACAGGGTTGCGGTGCATCTTAACGATACCCATCCAGCCATTGCCATTCCTGAGTTGATGCGTCTGCTCCTGGATATCGAGGGCCTGGGCTGGGAGGCGGCCTGGAAGGTCTGCACCAGCACCTTTGCCTTCACGAATCACACCCTGATGCCCGAGGCCCTGGAGCAGTGGCCGGTGGAGATGATCGGTCGTCTGCTCCCTCGGCATTTGGAGATCATCTATGAAATCAATCAGCGTTTTCTTGATCAGGTGGCCCGTACCTGGCCTGGCGATCAGGGGAAACTGGCTGAGATGTCAATCATTCATGAAGGGGCGGTCAAGAAGGTGCGCATGGCCAATCTGGCCATCATCGGCAGCCATTCGGTGAACGGTGTGGCCGAACTCCATACCCAACTCCTCAAGGAAAGGGTCTTTCGCTCCTTCCATGAGATGATGCCGGGTAAGTTCAACTGCAAGACCAATGGGATTACGCCCCGACGCTGGTTGCTGAAGGCCAATCAGGGGCTTGCCGCCCTGATTTCCGAGAAGATTGGCGATGGGTGGATCACCGATCTTGCTCAACTGCGCAGACTGACTGTGCTGGCGGATGATCCCGAGTTTCAGGGACGCTGGCGGGCGGTGAAACGGGCCAATAAAGAGCGACTGGCCACTCTTATTCATCAACTCTGCGATGTGGCGGTGGACCCGGCCTCGATGTTTGATGTCCAGGTCAAACGGATTCATGAGTATAAGCGGCAACTCCTCAACTGTTTGTATGTGATTGCTCTGTACCAGCGGATTATCCGCCAGCCGGAACACAAAGTGGTCCCCCGGACTGTCATCTTTGCCGGCAAGGCCGCGCCCTCCTATGTCAAGGCCAAGCTGATCATCAAGCTGATCACCTCCATGGCTCAGGTGATCAACAATGACCCCCGGGTCGGAGGCTTGCTCCGGGTGGTCTTTCTCCCCAATTATACGGTCTCCATGGCCGAGGTGATCATGCCGGCTGCCGATCTCTCCGAGCAGATTTCCACGGCCGGAACCGAGGCCTCAGGCACCGGCAATATGAAGTTCGCCCTCAATGGGGCACTGACCATTGGGACTCTGGATGGCGCCAATGTTGAAATTCTGCAGGAGGTGGGTCGCGACAATATCTTCATCTTTGGCCTGAACATTGAAGAGGCCGAATATGAGCGCCTGCACCCCAGTCGCACTCCCCGGCAGATCTGCCGTGAGAATGACGAAATCAATCAGGTGGTGGAGGCCATCTCGGAAGGGACCTTCAGCCGTGGCAATAAGGAGTTGTTCCGTCCCCTGGTCGAGAGTCTGCTTGACCCCCATGATCCGTATCTGGTTCTGCTGGATTTTGAATCCTACCTGGCCTGTCAGGCCGAGGTGGCGGAGTGTTTCCTGCAACCGGAGGTCTGGGTCAGAAAATCGATTCTGAATGTGGCCGGAATGGGCAAGTTTTCTACCGATCGAACCATTCGTGAATATGCCCGGGAGATTTGGGGTGTGCCGGTGGATGATCTGTGAGAGGTGTTGCGGGCTCTTAGCGGGCCGAGGAGTGGGTGTCAGTAGGGCTGGGTTTTTGGGAGAATCTGTGGTATACAGGGGCGCGGTTGACGATGGCTACCAACCCCTGGCACAAGAGCCATAAAAAAAGGGGTCAGTTACGAGAACTGACCCCTTGAGTTTTTGGAGGCGGCGAGCGGATTTGAACCGCTGAATCATGGTTTTGCAGACCAGTGCCTTAGCCGCTTGGCTACGCCGCCGGATCAAACGCCTGGAAAGGCCCGGGCGCCTGAGGCTCCACTTTATACCATAGATCGTTTTTTTGACAAGGAGAAAATCAAGATGTCCCTGGATTCACTGGTCCGGCAGAACAAGGAAAGCCTGGCCGAATTTGAGCAGATTATCGGTTATCGTTTTACCGATCTGCGCCTGTTGCAAAAGGCCCTGATTCATTCGTCATTTGCCTTTGAACAGTCGCAGGCCGGTAATGACAACGAGACCTTGGAGTTCCTGGGCGACGCCGTTCTCGATCTGACCGTGGGCCATGTTTTGTTTCAGAGCTACCCCCGGTTGCGGGAGGGTGAACTGACCCGTTTGCGCTCATCGCTGGTGAATGAGACCTATCTGGCGGCCATGGCCCGGGACATTGATCTTGGCAAGTATCTGAGTCTGGGCAAGGGCGAGGAGGCCACCTGCGGCCGGAACAAGTCATCGATCCTCAGCTGCGCCTATGAGGCGGTGATCGGCGCCATTTTTGAAGACGGTGGCTATGAAACGGTCAACGCCGTGGTCGCCCGTTTTTTTGTTCCGGCCATCGATTCCAAAAAGGAAGAACTGCTGATGGCCGACGCCAAAAGCCGCCTGCAGGAGGCCCTGCAGGAGAAGTTCAACGAGGCGCCATCATACCGTCTTGATCAGGAAGAGGGACCATCGCATCAGAAGGTCTTCACGGTTTCGGTGGTCTTTCAGGGGCAGGACCTGGCAGCAGGGACGGCCGGATCAAAAAAAGAGGCCGAACAGCGGGCGGCCGCCACGGCCCTGGACGATCTGGATCATCTGCTGGTCCAGTTGGCAACAGCTTGATTGTCCATGAAAAGGTGTGGGGTGTGGAACCGTTTGAGTTGACTGCTCTCACATCTCCGTGGCTGTCGGCAAGAGGGTAGGGGGCAGAAATGAGTCAGTTGCGGACCCCGTTGGCGGTCTATAGAATTTTGCCTGGAACCAATTGCGGACGTTGTTTTCTCCCCAGTTGCCTGGCCTTTTCCGCGGCCGTGATTCGAGGTGACAAGCGGCTGGAGGATTGTCCTCCCCTGCAAGAGAGTGGTGGCGCCGGGCAGGTTGCTGACGTCCGGCCAAAGGTCAGGGAAACGGAGTTGCAGGAGCAGATCAGTCTGCTTCAGGCCCGGGTCAGTTCTCTTGATTTGCCTCTGGTCGCGGCCCGGGTCGGTGGTGAGTGGTGTAATGGCCGCCTGCGCTTGCAGGTGCTGGGTAAAATGTATGAGGTCGGGCCTGATGGCCGCGTCACCTCGGCCTGTCATACCCATCCCGGTCTGGTGATCCCGCTTCTCCATTATATCCTAGAAGGGCGTGAAGGTGAACTGACCGGGGACTGGGTCGCTTTCCGGGAACTCAAGGATGGGGCGGCCATGAACGCCCTCTTTGTTCAGCGCGGTGAGGCGCCACTCAAACAGTTGGCCGACAGCCAGCCCGAGTTTTTTGGTGACCTGGTCTCGATCTTCAGTGGCCGTCGGGCGGATGCCCATCTGGATGCAGAGATCTCCCTGGTCCTGTATCCTCTCCCCAAGCTGCCGGTCATGATCTGTTACTGGCCGCCGGAAGATGATCTGGATTCGAAATTGACCCTCCTGTTTGACTCCAGTGCCGACCGCCGGCTTGGGATTCGACCCATTTATTCTCTGGCCGTGGGTCTGGCAATGATGTTTGAAAAAATTGCCCGTCGTCATCTGTGATTGGCTGATGCCCTATGTAATTCCTGTCTTTATTTCCCATCGTGGTTGCCCGCATCGCTGCCTCTTTTGCAATCAGCAGGTGATTGCCGGTACCGGCAGGACGGGACATTCTGCATCCGAGGTGGCCCTGCAGATCAGGACCTGGCTTGCGCGGCCCCATCGCAGGGCTGCGGTACAGGTTGCCTTTTATGGTGGCTCGTTTACCTGTCTGCCCCGGAGCGAACAGGATCTGCTGATCGGGGCTGTACATCCCTTTCTGGTGGCTGGTTCGGTGTCTGGCATCCGCTTGTCGACCCGGCCTGATTGTATCGATGCAGACACGGTCGCATTTCTCAGGGAGCGTGGCGTTACTGTGGTGGAATTGGGTGTCCAGTCCCTGGACGAAAAGGTGCTGGAGCTGTCTGAACGGGGACACAGTGTTGAGGATTGTCGACGGGCCGCCGGGTTGATCCGTGTGGCTGGCTTGGAGCTGGGGATTCAGTTGATGCCGGGTCTGCCCGGTGAAACGAGTCGCTCGTTTTTTTCAACGGTCAGACAGACCGTAGCCCTGGCCCCGGATTTTGTCCGGATCTATCCCACCCTGGTGATTGCGGGTTCCGGGCTGGCTGAGCTCTACCAGCAGGGCCTCTATCAGCCTCTGTCACTGAACAGGGCCCTGGCCCTTGCGGCCTGGGCCAAAAAGAGGTTCAGTGGCGCGGGCATCCGGGTGGTTCGTATGGGTCTGCAACCCTCGGCCGCGCTGGAACGTGACTGTGTGGCCGGCCCCTATCATCCGGCCTTTGGCGAGTTGGTGGCCTCGCGTCTCTGGCTCCAGCGGATGCGCGGTCTGCTGGCCGCCTGCCCTGTGGATAAACGTCTGCACCTGACCATCAATGAACGTGATCTCTCGGCCGTTGTCGGCCAGAGACGTCAGAATATGAAACGGCTGGCCACCCTTGGTCTGGCCGGGCGGCTGGATCTTGTGACCAGCCAAACCATTGCTCGAGGAACTGTGGAATATGCTGTCTGTTAATCACCTGGATATCCGTTTTGGGGAAAAATATCTGTTCAAGGATATCTCCCAGAGTGTCTATACCGGGAATCGTATCGGTCTGATTGGAGTAAATGGGGCCGGAAAATCAACCCTGCTCAAGATCATGGCCGGAGTGACGGGCTCAGATGACGGGGTGGTGACTCAGGGGAAGAACTTTTCTGTCGGCTATCTGCCCCAGGAGAGCAGTGCCCTGGTCTCGGACAATACCCTCTATGCCGAGGCCGAGTCTGCCTTTGCAGAACTCCTGGCCCTGCAGGATGAGGCCCATCTGATCCATGATCAACTGGCCGTGGTTGATCCGGAAGACGTGCGTTTTGAGGGGCTGCTCCAGCGTCAGGGCGAGATCCAGCAGATCCTGGACGCCAGTGATATCTATACGATCCGGGCCAGAATTGAAAAAATTCTCTTGGGTCTGGGATTTCATCAGGATGATCTGGCCAGGCCGGCCAGTTCTTTTTCCGGCGGCTGGATCATGCGCCTGATGCTGGCCAAGATGCTCTTGACCGCGCCCTCGCTCATGCTGCTTGATGAGCCCACCAATCATCTTGATCTCGAGTCCCTGACCTGGGTTGAGGAGTTCCTTCGCACCTACCAGGGAGCCATGGTGATCATCTCCCACGATCGGACCTTTCTTGACCGGACCACTGAGATCACCTGGGAGGTGAGTCTGGGCCGTCTGTCGGTCTATAAGGGCAACTACTCCTATTATCTCACGGAAAAGGAAGAGCGGCGGGCCATTGAGCAATCTGCCTATGATAATCAGCAGGCCAAGATCCGCCAGACCATGCGCTTTGTTGAACGCTTTCGGGCCAAGTCGACCAAGGCCAAACAGGTCCAGAGCCGGGTCAAACAGCTGGAGAAGATCGATCTGATCGAGCTTGCCGACACAGAGCGTCAGATCCGCTTCACCTTTCCCCCGGCCCCACCTTCGGGCCGTGATGTCCTGAAGGTCAAAGGGCTGGGCAAGCAGTTTGGGGGCCGTTGGGTCCTGCGTGATGTGGACACCCAGTTTCAGAGGGGTGACAAGGTGGCCGTGGTCGGGGTCAACGGTGCCGGTAAGACCACCTTTCTCAAGCTCCTGAGCGGTGAGCTGGTCCCGGACGAGGGCGAGATCCTGTTTGGTCATAATGTCCAGTGCTCCTACTTTGGTCAGCACCAGGCCCAGGAACTGGCCCCCTCGCTCTCGGCACTCGAGACCATGGCCCTGGCCGGTGAGGACATGACCATCACCCGCATGCGTTCTCTTTTGGGCGCCTTTCTCTTTCGCGGCGAGGAGGTGGACAAGAAAGTCGCCGTCCTTTCCGGTGGTGAGAAGAGCCGCCTGGCCCTGGCCCGGATGATCTCCATCCCGGCCAACTGCATGTTGCTCGATGAGCCCACCAACCATCTGGACATGAGTTCGCAGGAGGTCCTGCAGGAGGCCATGGCCCAGTATGACGGTTTTATCATTGTTGTCTCCCATAACCGATATTTTCTCGACTCCTTTGTCAATAAGGTAGTCGAGGTCAAGGACGGTTCTGTGGCCGTGTATGAGGGCAATATCAGCGACTATCTGGCCAAGCTGGCCCGAGAGAAGGAGCAGGCCTCGCCCGACATTGAGCCCATCTCGGGCGCTGAGACGGTGGAGATGGGTGGTGAGGAGTCGGGTCTGTCACGCAAGGCACAGCGCCGCATGGAGGCCCAGGCCCGTAAAGAGCAGGGCCGTAAGCTGGGGCCGTGGAAAAAGAAGGTCAAAGAGGCCGAGGCCACCATTGAAAAACTTGAGGAACAGAAGATTGAACTTGAGGCCATCATGGCCGACCCGGAACTCTATCAGGACCAGAAGGCCTGGAACGCAGCCAGTAAGGACTATGATGACTGTACCCGCAGTCTCAAGCGGGCATATGAACAATGGGAACAGGCCCAGGGCGAGATCGAGCGGGCCGAGGCCTGAAGTTCGCCTCATCCTTTGAAGATTGGTTCGTGGCAGATAAAGAAACCGACAGCTTCTTTTGATGATGCAATATGTTTTTATCCTTTTTTGATTTGTTCTTTTGGCCAATCATTTTTTTCACCTGAGTGAATTCTGAAAAGGCTTGCTTTGTCGGCACTTTTTGAGGTAGTTTTATACATTTGTTTGCCCTGCCGTGTGAGTTTTCAGATGGTCAGGATCTGTTCATGATAAGAAAGGTGACTACGTGACTGCAATGAAACAGGGAGCACTCTGGTATTCGGGGAATGAGGCCATTGCCCTTGGCGCTTATGAGGCCGGGGTCAAGGTGGCCTCGGGCTATCCCGGGACTCCGTCCACCGAGGTTATGGAAAATCTCTCCCGCTATGAGGGAGTCTATACCGAGTGGGCCCCCAATGAAAAAGTGGGCCTGGAAGTGGCCCTTGGCGCCTCCTTTGCCGGAGTCCGGGCCTTTGCCACCATGAAACATGTGGGGCTCAATGTGGCGGCCGATCCACTCTTTACCGCGGCCTACACCGGTGTGCGGGGTGGTCTGGTGATCCTGGTGGCCGATGACCCGGAGATGCATTCTTCCCAGAACGAGCAGGACAGCCGCAACTATGCCTTTGCAGCCAAACTGCCCATGTTCGAGCCCAGCGATCCGGCCGAGGCCAAAGAGTTTCTCAAACTGGCCTATCAACTCAGTGAAGAGTTTGATACCCCGGTCATGTTTCGGACCACCACCCGTATTGCCCATGTGAAAGGGGTAATCGAGCGGGGTGAGGTCGAGTGTTCAACGGTTGCGCCCGGGATTGAAAAGAATCCCCAGAAACTGGTCATGCTCCCCGGTCATGCCCGGATGCGTCGGGTGGCCCTGGAAGAGCGGATGGCCAGGCTGCGTGCCCATGTTGAGACCCTGCCCTGTAACCGGGTTGAGGAGGGTGATCGGAGCCGGGGATTCATCACCTCCAGTGTCTCGTATCTCTATGTAAAAGAGGCCTTCCCCGAGGCCGCTGTCCTGAAGCTGGGAGTCTGCTGGCCTCTGCCCGAGCAGAAAATCCGTGCCTTTGCCGCTTCGGTTGATGAACTGATCGTGGTTGAGGAACTCGACCCCTTTCTGGAAATTCATATCAAGGCCATGGGCATTGCCTGCCGTGGCAAGGAGCTGGTCCCGAACCGGGGTGAGCTCAATACCGCCATTGTCCGGGCGGCCATTGATCCGGCCTCGACCCCTGAGCTTTTGCCCGCGCCTCAGTTGCCCATGCGCCCGCCCAATATGTGCGCCGGTTGTCCGCATCGGGGTATTTTCTATAATCTGTCCAAAATGAAGGTCTTTGTCTCCGGGGATATCGGCTGTTATACCCTTGGGGCCCTGCCCCCGCTTGCGGCCATGGATTCCTGTGTCTGCATGGGCGCGGCCGTGACCGTGGCCCATGGCATGGCCAAGGCCCTGGGTGACGCGGGCCGGGGCAAACTGGTCTCGGTGATCGGCGATTCCACCTTTATTCATTCAGGAATTACCGGGCTGATCAACAGTGTCTATAACGGGTCCAGTTCGCTGCTCATGATCCTTGATAACCGGATCACGGCCATGACCGGTCAGCAGAACAACCCGGCCTCGGGCTATAACATCAAGGGGGAGGCCGCCAATGCCATTGATCTTGAGCAGTTGTGCCGGGCCGTGGGCGTGACCGATATCTCGGTGGTCAACCCGCACCAGATCCCTGAGGCGCGTCAGGCCATGAACGAGGCCCTGGAACGGGACGGCGTATCGGTGATTATCTCCCGCGCGCCCTGTGTCCTGTTGCCGGAAATAAAGCGACAGACCGTGGTGCCCTATGTCAACTGTCTCGAAAATTGTACGGGGTGTCGAGCCTGTGTCGGCCTGGGGTGCCCGGCCATCAGCTGGCAGGCGCTGACCCCGGAAGAGGCCGTGGCCCGGGGGTATCGGGAAAAACAGAAGGGCTATGCCCTGATCAACGAGGTTCAGTGCAATGGTTGCGGCCAATGCCAGACCCTGTGCAAGTTCGACGCCATTGTCAGGAAGGGGGAATAAGTCATGCCGGGAACAGGAAATATCCTCTTTTCAGGGGTTGGTGGTCAGGGTATTCTCCTGGCCAGTGAGATTACGGCCTATGCTTTGCTCGAGGCCGGTTATGATGCCAAGAAGAGCGAGGTCCATGGTATGGCCCAGCGCGGCGGATCGGTCACGGCCCAATTGCGCTATGGCGACCGGGTCTATTCACCCCTGATTGAACCGGGGAGGGCCGATCTGCTGGTGGCCTTTGAATTGATGGAGGCACCCCGTTATCTGCCTTTTCTTCATGCCGGCAGTCGGGTAATTGTCAATACCCAGAAGATCCTGCCGCCATCGGTGGCCACCGGTCTGACCAGTTATCCTGAGGACGTTCTGGCCGCAGTGCGGGCCTGTGATATTCAGGTGGTCGAGATCGATGCCTTTGCCCTGGCCCGTGAGGCCGGTGAGGTCAAGGCCGCCAACGTGGTGATGGTCGGAGCCCTGTCTCATTTTCTGCCCGTGGATGCGGCGGCCTGTGAGGCAATTATCAATACCCGGGTGCCCGAGCGGTTCCGTGAGGTGAACTTGAGGGCCTTTGCTGCCGGACGGGCCGCAGGGGCCTGAGTGAGATAAGGAGAAGATGATGGACACGTTGTTCTGGGAAGAAGAAATGGAGACCCTGCCGCGGGCAGGCCTGGAGTCAATACAGCTGCGGCGTCTGCGCCATCTGGTGGCTCGGGTCTACAAGACCGTGGCGCCTTACCGGGCGAAGATGGATGCGGCCGGGGTCAAGCCTGAAGATATCCAGAGCTTGAGCGATCTGGCCAGACTGCCCTTCACGGTCAAGGACGATCTGCGTGACAACTACCCCTTTGGCCTGTTCACCGTGCCCATGGAAGAGGTGATTCGGGTCCATGCCTCATCCGGAACCACCGGCAAGCCCACAGTTGTTGGCTACACCAAGAAAGATCTGGAGACCTGGGCCGGACTCATGGCTCGGGCCCTGACCTGTGCCGGGGTGACCCGTCGGGATATGATTCATAATTCCTATGGATATGGTCTGTTCACCGGCGGTCTGGGTGCCCATTACGGCGCAGAGCGTCTCGGGGCCACCGTCATTCCGGTGTCGGGGGGCAATACCAAGCGCCAGATCACCATCATGCAGGACTTTGGCTCCACCGTGCTTCTGGCCACTCCCTCCTATGCCCTGAATCTGGCCGACACCATGGCCGATCTCGGGGTTGATCCGGCCAGTCTGTCGCTCAGGGTCGGGGTCTTCGGGGCCGAGCCCTGGAGCGAGAACATGCGTGAGGAGGTGGAGCGCAAGCTGAATATCAAGGCCGTGGATATCTACGGACTCTCCGAGGTCATGGGCCCGGGTGTCTCCATGGAGTGTCTGCAGACCTCGCACGGGATGCACATCTTCGAGGATCATTTCCTGCCTGAGATCATTGACCCGGACACCGGTGAAGTCCTGCCGCCGGGCGAGCAGGGAGAGCTGGTCTTCACCACCCTGACCAAGGAGGCCTTTCCGATCATTCGCTATCGGACCAAGGATATCTCGCGTCTGATCTATGACACCTGTGAGTGCGGTCGGACCCTGGTGCGGATGGAGAAGGTGACCGGCCGTACCGATGATATGCTGATCATCCGCGGGGTCAATGTCTTTCCCTCGCAGATTGAGCACGTCCTCATGGGCACCGAAGGGGTCGAGCCTCATTACCAGCTGATTGTCAACCGCGAGGGCAGTCTGGATACCATGGCCGTGGATGTGGAGGTCAGTGAGCAGATGTTCTCGGATGAGGTCAAACACCTGGAGGCCTTGACCCGTAAGATTCAGGTGGATATCAAGGATCTTCTCGGTGTGACCTGCAAGGTGCGCCTGGTTGAGCCGCGGACGATCCAGCGCAGTGAGGGCAAGGCCCAGCGGGTGATTGATAACCGCAAGATTTGATCTGATCGTTCATTGTTGGTTGTGGCTGGCTTATTTGGTCCAGCCATGTTGGTTAAATTGACGGAGGCAGAAAATGCGCGTTGAACAGATTGCAGTTTTTCTGGAGAACAAGTCTGGGCGTCTGGCCGAGATTACTGCGGCTTTGGCCGGGGCCGGGATCAATATTCGTGCCTTGTCCGTGGCTGATACCGCCGATTTTGGTATATTGCGCCTGATCGTCGATGATGTGGCGCGGGCCAGGCAGGTTCTCAAGGATGGTGGTTTTACGGTGGGGATCACCAATGTCATAGCCGTTGAGGTGGATGACAAATCCGGTGGTCTGGCCTCGGTGCTGAAGAGCATTGATCAGGCAGGAATTAATGTCGAGTATATGTATGCCTTTGTTAACAAGAGCGGAGAGAATGCGGTTCTGATCTTTCGCTTTGACGATATGGACAGAGCCATTACTGCTCTGCAGGAGGGGCGGTTCTCACTCCTCTCAGGCGCGCAGATCTGTTCACTGTAGAGAGTCTGCCGGGCGACTGTTGGTGTTGTGCCGGTGTTCATCAATCCATAGGAATTGGGAGAAAGGTATGAAACGATTTGTGTCAAAAGCAGTTCTCGCGGCCACGGCTGCCTCTCTGATGCTGGTCCCGGCGGCCATGGCTGGAACCATTAAAGTGGGCGCCATTCTTGCCGTCACTGGTGGAGCATCATTTCTGGGTGGGCCCGAGGCACGGACCCTGGAGATGCTGGTTGAAGAAATCAATGCCAAGGGCGGGATCAACGGTGACAAGGTTGAGATGATCATTAAGGATTCCGGAGCCAGTCCGGAAAAGGCCATCTCCTTTGCCAAGCAGCTGATCGAGGAAGAGAAGGTCCTGGCCATTATCGGACCCTCCACCTCGGGTGAGACCATGAAGATCAAGGACATCAGTGAAGCGGGCAAGACCCCGCTCCTCTCCTGTGCTGCAGCCGAGGTAATCGTCAATCCTGTTGCCTCCTATGTCTTCAAGACCCCCCAGAACGATTCGCTGGCCGTCAAGAAGATCTTCATGGAGATGAATCGTCTGGGGATCACCAAGATTGCTGTCTTGGCCGGAAACACCGGTTTTGGTCAGGCAGGCAAGGGGCAACTCCTCAAGATTGCTCCGGAGTTCGGCATCGAAGTGATTGAGACCGAGGTCTATGATAAGAAGGCCACTGATCTCTCAGCGGTGGTTGCCAAGATCCGCGCCAACAAGGACGTTCAGGCCGTGGTCAACTGGTCTGTTGTTCCGGCCCAGTCCATTGTCATCAAAAACATTCGTCAGGCCGGCTGGGATGTCCCCCTGTTCCAGAGCCATGGTTTCGGAAATATCAAATATGTTGAGTTGGCAGGTGCCGCTGCCGAGGGTGTTATTTTCCCGGCCGGTCGTCTGTTGATTGCCGATACCCTGTCTGCTGATCATCCCCAGGCCGCCCTGTTGAAGAGTTATGTCAGCAACTATGAGTCCAAGTATAATGAGACGGCTTCCACCTTTGGTGGCCATGCCTATGATGCCTTCACCATCCTGGTCAAGGCCGTGGAGACTGCAGGCAACGACCGGGACAAGGTCCGGGCCGCTGTTGAGAATCTCCAGGGTTTCGCCGGAACCGGCGGGGTCTTTAATTTCAGCGCCACGGATCATAACGGCCTGGATATCGACGCCTTCGAGATGATGACGGTCAAAGACGGTAAATTCGTCGCTTATACCGGCAAATAAGCAGACCTTCCGGGGCCGGGATCACCCGGCCCCATTTTTTTATCGGGGCACCCCTTCCGGGGGTGCCTGATTGCTTATGACCATCGAGCTTTTCATCCAGTATTGTTTTGCCGGGCTGACCTATGGCAGTATCTATGCCATTGTCGCCATCGGTTTCAATATCATTTATAACACCACCGGCATCATCAACTTTGCTCAGGGTGAGTTTGTCATGCTTGGCGGGATGATCTCCATTTCTCTGCTGCCCCTGATGCCCATGCCCCTGGCCATTGCTCTGGCTGTTGTCATCACCATGGCGGTTGGTGCCCTGATCGAGATCATCTTTATTCGCTGGCTCAAGAATCCTTCGGTCCTGCGGATGATCATTATCACCATCGGCCTGTCCATTCTCATCCGTGAGACCGCCGTCCATATCTGGGGTGAGGGCATCCGTGCTCTTCCCTATTTTATCGGCAACCAGGTGACGGCCATCTCTGTTTTCGGGGCCCGGATTTCCCCCCAGGTCCTGGTGGTGATCGGAGTCTGCGGCCTGATGGTTGTGGCCCTGGGCCTCTTTTTCAAGACCACCTCGGTGGGCCGTCAGATGCGGGCCTGTTCTGCCAACCGCACCGCGGCCGTGCTTTGCGGCATCAACACCAGGAACATGGTCACCTTTTCATTTGTCTTGAGTGCTGGGATCGGGGCCCTGGCCGGCTGTGTCATGTCGCCGATTACCTATTCCGAGTATGATATCGGCACCGGTCTTGCCATTAAGGGCTTTACCGTGGCCATTATTGGCGGTCTGGGCAATGCCGGTTCTGCCGTAATTGCCGGCCTGCTCCTGGGGCTGATCGAGGCTTTTTCCGTGTCCGTGGTGCCCCTGGCCTTTCAGGATGCCATTGCCATTGCCATTTTGCTTGTCATTCTCTTTGTGCGCCCCCATGGTCTGTTTGGATCAAGCGAGGCCGCCGGGCTCAAGGAGTTCTGACAATGAAACGCCTGCTCTCCATCGCCCCGCTCCTGGTCGCGATTATTGCCATCCAACTGCTCTGTGCCGCCACGGGCACCCTGTATTATCTGACCCAGATGACCATGTCTGCCTATTATGCCCTGCTGATCATCGGTCTGTGCGTGCTGATGGGGTACGCCGGGCAGATCTCGCTGGGCCATGGCGGATTCTTTGCCATCGGCGGCTATATCTCTGCGGCCTTGACCACCCATAACCTTGAGCCCCTGCAGGAGAACGTCCTGGTCGCGGCCCTGAACAGTCTTGGTCTGCTGCACGCAGGGGTGGATCTCTATGGCGGGACCTTTCTGGTGGTGACGCCCTGGGTCGCCTGCATCGTGGCGATCCTGGCGGCCGTGCTGATTTCCTATCTGATCGGGGTCCCGGTGCTCAAGCTCAAAGGCCATTATCTGGCCATGGCCACCCTGGGATTTGGGATTATTATCTACCGGGTGGTTCTGGCCTCGGAGTACTTTGGCGAGGCCGATGGGATCTCGGGTGTTCCGGGTTTTACCCTTGTGCCCGGACTCACGGTCAGCGGTGATTTTTCCGGTCGGATCCAGAACTATTACATTGCCTGGGGGCTCTTGATCATCGGTCTGATCCTGCTTTTGAATTTGATTGACTCCCGTGTCGGACGGGCCCTGCGCGCCATTCATGGCTCGAGCGAGGCCGCAGATGCCATGGGCGTCAATACCGCTCGTTTTAAGATTCAGACCTTTGTCCTGTCCGCCGTGTTCGCGGCCATTGCCGGAGTCTTTCTCACCCATTACAACGGCGGTATCGGCCCATCCGAGGCCAGCGTCATGAAGTCAGTCCGTTACGTGGCCCTGGTGGCAGTGGGGGGGATGGCTCACCTCTGGGGGGCATTGACCATGGGGGTGCTGCTGAACTTCCTCTCCCTGCGCGGGGTCTTTGGCTCCTATGATGACGCGGTCTTCGGTCTGATCCTGATCCTGATCATGCTCTTTGCTCCCAACGGCATTTTGAGTCTCCGCTGGCGACCAGGCCTTGCGAAACAGGTTGACGAAAAGGGGGATGGCTGACATGAACCTGCTGCAAGTCGATCAACTCCATAAACGCTTCGGCGGCCTGCACGCGGTCAGCGACGTCTCCTTTGCCGTCCGTCAGGGCCAGATCAAGGCGGTGATCGGCCCCAACGGTGCCGGCAAGACCACTCTCTTCAACCTGATTTCCGGGGCTTTGCCTGTCACCTCAGGAAGGGTCATCTTCAAGGGAAAGGCGATTCAGGGTAAAAAACCTTACCAGATTGCCAGCCGTGGGATCGCGCGCACTTATCAGAATATCAAGATGTTCTCCGGCATGACCGCGCTTGAGAATGTCATGGTTGGCCGCCATACACGCAGCCGGGCCGGGTTTATGGCCTCGATGTTTAATCTGCCCGGCACGCCTGCCGAGGAACGGGCTATTCGCGCCCAGGCCATGGACCTGCTCCAGCTCCTGGATATTGCCGATGTGGCCGATATCCCAGCCACCAGTCTGGCTTTTGGTCAGCAGCGGGCCGTGGAACTGGCCCGGGCCCTGGCCATGGAACCCGAGTTGCTCCTCCTGGACGAACCCGCAGCCGGGCTCAATATCTATGAAACGGCCGAGGTGGGCCGCCTGATCAGCAAGATCCGTGACCTGGGGATCACGGTCCTCCTGGTCGAGCATGATATGTCCCTGGTCATGGATATCTCCGATGAGATTGTGGTCCTCTCCTTTGGTCAGAAGATTGCCGAGGACCTGCCAGCCGCCATCCAGCAGAATCCGGATGTGATCAAGATTTATCTGGGGGAGGAGTAAGGGCATGCTGAAGATTCGTAATCTGGCCTCGGGCTACGGCAAGATCAAGGTCCTCAAAAGAATCTCCATGCACGTTGATCCGGGTGAGATCGTGACCATTATCGGGGCCAACGGTGCCGGGAAGACCACGCTTCTGGCGACCATTGCCGGTCTGGTGCGGGCCACATCCGGAGAAATTCTCTTCCGTGACCAGGAACTGGTTGTCCTTGCCCCTGAACGAATTCCGGCTCTGGGTTGTGTCATGGTCCCTGAGGGGCGTCAGGTCTTTGCCACCCTGAGTGTCGAGGAAAACCTGATCCTGGGCGGGCATGTCCTGCAGCAGCGAGAGGGGGGGCGGGCGGTGAATGAACAGCTTGAACACCAGTATCAGCTCTTTCCTATTCTCCGTGATCGTAAGCAGCAGCTGGCCGGGACTCTGTCCGGCGGCGAACAGCAGATGCTGGCCATGGGCCGCGCCTTGATGTCCAGGCCCAAACTGGTGATGATGGATGAACCATCCACCGGTCTGGCCCCGCTCATCGTCCGTGAGATTTTTCAGGTGATTGTCCGTCTGCGCGATGAGGGGAATACCGTTTTGTTGGTGGAACAGAACGCCAAGGCCGCTCTGGGGATTGCGGATCGCGGGTATGTCCTTGAAACCGGCAAGATTATTCTGCAGGGACCGGCCGAAGATCTTCTGGCCAATAATGATGTTCAGCGGGCGTATCTTGGTCGGGAAAAGATTGAGGGCGAGGAGTAGATTTTTTTTGCGCGTTACTTGAGGGGAAAGGGGATTTTGTCCTGGCGCCTTGAGTGGTGTTGGGTTGGTCTTTGTTGGGTGTTTGAGTGCGGTTGGAGGAGGGCTCTGTGGTAGCTTGCAGGGGCTTGGAGTTGGGGGGAGTGTCTGCCCGGCTAAGCTCCGCCTGAAAAATCCTTGTCCTGCGGCCAATGATTTTTCAGATACGCCGTTCAGACACTCCCCCCAACTCCGGCCGAGGTCTTGGCCAGTATAAATTTGAGATAAAGGGGGCGGAGCTTAGCCGGGCAGGGGGCCCCTCATCCGCTCGGAATTAGAACCCAAAACTTCCAGTTGATAACCGGGATTAAAGCTCAATCGACCCAGGTTACAACTGGAATCAGCCCCTTTAAACGTCTTGCCCTTTCTTAACAAAAGGGAAGTCTGAGGCATAACAGAGAACAATTCAATTCAGCGGATTGCGAGGTAATCATGTATTGGGAAGAGGAAAAAGAATGTCTGGCGCGTCCTGATCTGGAGCAGTTGCAGTTGGAGCGCCTCCAGTCGACCCTTTACCGGGTTGGGACCCATGTTCCTTTTTACCGGCAGAAATTCAAGGAGATGAACCTGGATTTCGAGGGGTTCAGTACCCTGGCCGATATTCGTAAACTCCCCTTTACCACCAAACAGGATCTGCGCGACAATTATCCCTATGGCCTTTTTGCCGTGCCCCTGCGGGATGTGGTCCGGGTCCATTCCTCATCCGGGACCACGGGTGCGGCCACTGTTGTGGGTTACACCAGAAATGACATCAAGAACTGGTCCAATCTGGTGGCCCGAATCCTGACGGCGGCCGGATTGACTGCCGATGATGTGATTCAGATTGCCTTTGGCTATGGCCTCTTTACCGGGGGTTTCGGGCTCCATTATGGGGCCGAGCGTCTCGGGGCTTCGGTCATCCCGATTTCGGCCGGGAATACCCGCCGCCAGATCCAGATCATGCAGGATTTCAAGACCACGGCCCTGGTCTGCACCCCCTCCTACGCCCTGAACATCGCCGATGTCATGTTTGATATGGGTATCAATCCCCACGGCTTGTCGCTCAAATACGGGCTGTTCGGGGCCGAACCCTGGTCTGAGGCCATGCGCCTGGAGATCAATGAGAAACTGGGTATTCAGGCCACTGACAACTATGGTCTGTCCGAGATCATGGGACCGGGTGTGGCCGGGGAGTGTCAGGAGTGTAATGGTCTGCATATCAACGAAGATCATTTTCTGGTCGAGGTCCTTGATCCCGAGACCCTGGAGCCGGTGGCTCCGGGTGAGGTGGGTGAACTGGTGATCACCACACTCACCAAAGAGGCCTTCCCCATGATCCGTTATCGGACCCGCGATCTGACCCGGCTGCTCCCTGATCCCTGCCCTTGCGGCCGGACCCTGCAGCGGATGCACCGGATCCTCGGGCGCACCGATGACATGCTGATCATCAAGGGCGTCAATGTCTTTCCCACCCAGATTGAATCGATCCTCTTTGGCATTGACGGGACAGCTCCCCATTACCGGATCATTGTCGATCGTGAGAACCATCAGGATCGGGCCACGGTCCAGGTCGAGGTTCAGGAGTCTTATTTCTTTGATGAGATGAAGAAGCAGCGTGCCCTGATCGATACCATTAAAAGCCGACTCTCTTCAGAGTTGGGGATCGGTGTGGCTGTGCAGCTGGTTGAGGAGAGGACTTTGGAACGGTTCGAGGGCAAGGGCCAGCGAGTCATTGATAATCGGAAGTTATAGGAGATGAGTGACATGACGCGTACTGACAATCGCCCGGCTGAAAGCCTGAGGCCTCTTTCCATTGAATGGGACGTGCAGCCTGGCGCCCTGGCCTCGTTGATGATTCGTATGGGGGGAACCCATGTCCTGTGCGCGGTGAGCGTTGAGGAGAAGGTGCCTCCCTTTCTTGTGGGCCAGGGCAAGGGCTGGATCACTGCCGAATACGGGATGCTGCCAGCCGCCACCTCGACCCGCTACAGACGTGAATCCCTGGGTGGTCGCAGTGGCCGGACTCTGGAGATCCAGCGTCTCATTGGCCGCAGCCTGCGGATGATGGTGGATCTGGCCGAGATAGGCGAGCGGACCCTGCGGGTTGACTGCGATGTGATCAATGCCGACGGCGGCACCCGGACGGCCTCGATTACCGGTGGCGCCCTGGCCCTGGGCCGGGCCCTGGCCCGGTTGAATGAGGATGGCCGTTTGGGGGCTTTGCCTGCAATCTTGCCGGTGGCCGCCATTTCGGCCGGAGTGGTCGACGGTCACGTTCTGCTCGATCTTGATTACCGGGAAGATTCCGGGGCCGCTGTGGACGCCAATTTCGTCATGGCATCCGATGGTCGCTGGATTGAGATCCAGACCACGGCCGAGGGGGCGCCCTTTGCCACGGAAGATTTTCAGGAACTGACCCGTCTGGCCGAGAAGGGCTGTGCCGAACTCTTTGCCCTGTGGCAGGATTGAAGTCAGTCCGGTTTGAAAAAAAAGATGGTGACAGGGAAGAGGTCTGAAATCCATTGAAACCGCTGACGACTGAGCAGATACTCAGTATTTTTGTCTGGTGTTATTTTTTTTATCAGGTAAGTTTTCACGTGCTGGAAATTGACGCAAGAATGGCCGTGAGCGGGGATTTGGGAGCAGTCTGGTCGTGGCTGTCAATCGGCGTTCCGGTGGGATATCTAAGAAAAAAAGAGAGATATCATTGTTGCGGAATGCAACTGAAAGAGTTACATAATCGCTCACATGTGAATTTTGGATGGGCTGCAATCAGGGTGCTGAGTCCCTGATGTGGTGGAGATACGTTTTGTTTTGTGACGCCCCAGTTGCTCGGTGATCTCATCCTGAAGCCAAAGGATATCAGCATAAGAATTGTGTCGATCGTAAGATATATGCTGTTTCATCGGTCCCTTTTTAACGGTCCCGTTGAAACGGTTCAATAGGGTGACTTTCCAACTGAGGATTTGAACCATGCCATACAATAAACCCCAGATCATTCGTCGGACCGCTCCATTTAAGGTTGATGGCCTGGCCATGCCCTATCCGGAATTTGTGCCCAGACTCTATAACTTTTGTATGGAATTGGGTTTTCGCAAGGGCAAGATCATGCCGTCGCGGGCCTTCTGCTCCGATGAGAACCAGGGGTGGCCAATCATCATGCTGACCAAGCATTTCGGCACCTTTCCCTTTAATCATGGCCGGGTCGGCGGGATTGTCGCCATTGACCGGCATGGCCCGCACGCCAGCCATGGTGAGGATTCGGTTATTGTCCAGGCCAGCCATGTGGGATATGACCCGCACAGCGGTACCTATGGAAAATGTACACGCCCAAAGCGAGATGGGCTGTGTATCTCTGATTCCTGCGGCAAGATTACCCATGTCATCACCCCCTACCTTGAGCAGTATCGCTTTGCCCAGAAACGGATCTTTCTCCATCGTGACGAACAGGGAAGATTTCTGATTACGGCCAAAAACTCGTTCGTGGATTTTGAGTCTCATCCGGTCAAGAACGGCCTGGTGCTGCGCCTGGAAAACATTGTCAAGATTGACGATTATAATCAGATTAGATCTGCCTCGGCCCTCAGTACCAGCCAGATCTATGAGGTTTCAGAGTCTTTTCGTCAGCAGCTTGACCACAGGGGCTATGTCTGGAAGAGCGGGGCGGGTGAGAATATCGGTCCCCAGTTGACCGAAGATCTTTTTTATTTCCGGGAAGACTTTCATGAGACCGATGAGTCTATTCTGCTCGAGCGGAACCTGATTGAATTCATGCCGATGATCGTCACTTCACCCAATCCATCGCTCAGAGCGGCCAAGATCAATATCCAGCTGGAATTTGCCCGGACCGTCGAGTCCATTCGCCGCGGGTCCCAGTATGATGGCAAGAATCTTCTCTATGTCGCCGGGTTGAATATTGATATCTCCGAATATGAAGGGAATCCGGCGACCACGTATTTTGTGCCCTGGGCCGCCCATATTCAAATCAGGGAAAACAAGAATGAAAAGTACCTCCATCCGGTTGAGCAGGAAGAACTCTTTGCCCTGTTGAAGAAACAGAAGATCGAGAACCTTGATCAGATGGATTTGAAGGAGCAGATCGGCCGGATGCTGGTCGCCCCTCGTTTTGATATTCGATCACCCAGTTAACCGGCAACCGGTCTCCTGCAGGTTGCTGGACGTCCGCCTTTACGTGTTATTAATCTGAGATTTATTGCCCATTGAATATTACCGACCCGCGGTAAGGCCGCAGGTCACCGGAGCATGCCCCCTGTCTCTTGGCGATTCTCTGCCTAGAATCCGAACCAGGAGTACAGATGATCCAACCTGAGGAGAATTGATGAATACCTTGTTGCTGTCTCTGGCCGTGATCTTTGCCGGAGGAATACTTGCCCTCCTGTTTGTCCGGCAGTTCACCTTGATGAAGTTGATCGCCATTGCAACCATGTCGGCCGGTTGCCTCTGGGGTTTGTCCTTGACCCTGTCTGGCCTCTTTGCCCCCACTGCGGGCATGGAGATCAGCGTGGAATGGCTGCATCTCTTTACCCTGGCGTTCAAGGTGGACAGTCTTGCTCTTTTTTTCCTGCTGCCGGTGTTCATTATTTCGCCCCTGGTGCTTTTCTACAGCTTTCAATATCTTGGCAACAAGAATAAGGCGGTCAGGAGCGCAGTCAGCTATTTTCTCTTTGCCATTCTTGTCTGTTCCATGGCCCTGGTGGTTCTGGCGTCGAATATCATCACCTTTGCCCTGGCCTGGGAGATCATGTCTCTCTCCTCCTTTTTTCTGGTGGTCTATGACTACGAGGTGCAGAGCAATCGCCGGGCCGGCTATCTCTACTTTATCTTTGCCCAAGGCGGTGCCATGTTTCTCTTTGCCGCCTTTGCCCTCGTCTACAGTCACACCGGTCTAATGGATTTTGCCGCCTTTTCTCAGATTGCTGAACCGGTCAAATTACTGGTCTTTATCCTGGCCTTTATCGGCTTTGGTTCCAAGGCCGGTCTTTTTCCCCTCCATATCTGGCTGCCCCAGGCCCATCCGGCCGCACCGAGCCATATCTCGGCGATCATGTCCGGGGTCATGATTAAGATGGGAATCTACGGCATCTTTCGAGTCTATCTCCTGCTGGAGGCCCCGACACCTCTGATCGGTCGCATGGTCCTGATTGCCGGGATGATTACCGGGGTCCTGGGTGTGGTGTATGCCCTGGCCAATCAGGATATCAAAAAGCTGCTGGCCTACAGCAGTGTTGAGAATATCGGGATTATCCTGATCGGACTGGGCATCGGCATGGTCGGAGTCTCGGAACAGAACCAGGCCATGGCCTTTTTTGGTTTTGCCGGGGCCCTGATGCACGTCTTTAACCACTCGATCTTCAAATCCCTCCTCTTTCTTGGTGCCGGCGCAGTCCTCCATCAGGCAAAGACCAAGGACATTGATCAGCTTGGCGGTCTGATCAAACGGATGCCCACCACCGGCAAGACCTTTCTGGTTGGATCAGTGGCCATCTCCGGTCTGCCGCCCTTCAGTGGATTTATCGGTGAATTCTTGATCTATTATGGGGCATTTCAGGGGGTCAGTGAACACCGTATTCCCTTTGTCCTGACAGTCTTGGCCATCCTCTCCCTGGCCGTGATCGGCGGTCTGGCCACGGCCTGTTTCACCAAGGTCTTTGGCCTGGCCTTCCTGGGTGAACCGCGCACCAGACAAGCCGCTCAGGCAACCGAGGCCGGGGCCGGCATGGGTCTGGTCATGGTCGTGATGGCTGTGGCCTGCCTGGTGATCGGGGTCCTCCCCGAGCCTTTTATCCGCCTGGCATTCGCAGGTCTTAAGGACCTCAGCCTGATCAACACCTTTGATTTTAGTCCTTTCTTTGTGATCATCCGCCAGGTCTCCCAGACCGCCACCCTTTTTATTGCCCTCTTCCTCGGGATTGGGCTCCTGCGCAAGTTTCTGTATCTTAAAAAGGAGATTGGCAGCAGCGGCACTTGGGGCTGCGGATTTACTCAGCCCACTGTGCGGATGCAGTACACCGGCACCTCGTATGGTGATGAAATGGTGGATTTTTTCCGTCCCTATGTCCCGATCAAGCGGATCTATACCGGGATCACCGCTATTTTCCCCGGGCGGACCACGTGGGATATTCAGGTCGGTGACCTGGCCGAGACCTATTATCAGCAGTGGCTGGCCAAACCGCTTCTGAGATTGCTTGAGCGTCTGCACTGGATCCAGCATGGCAATATTCAGCTCTATATCGCCTACATCATTTTGGCTCTTATCGTCCTGCTCTTTCTCTTATAGCAGCGACTGGAACATATTATTTCGAGGTTATCGATGGAATCCGTACTTGCATTTTGTGCCGCAGTTCTGATCGCTCCTATGCTGCCGGCGGTCATCCAGAAGGTCAAGGCCCTGTTTGCCGGTAAGCAGGGTCCGCCCCTGCTGATCAACTATTATACCGTGATCAAGCTGTTCAGAAAGGGCTCGGTCTACAGCACCAGCACTAGCTTTGTTTTTCAGCTGGGTCCTGTGGTTGGCTGTTGCACCAGTCTGATGATGCTCCTCTTCTTTCCCCTGGCCGGGACGGCACCGCTCTTTTCCTTCCACGGTGACGTGTTCATGCTCTTTTATCTCATGGGCCTTGGGCGGTTTTTCACGATCCTGGCGGCCCTTGATACGGCCTCGCCCTTTGAGGGGATGGGTGCGGCGCGGGAGGCCTTTTTCTCGACGCTGGCTGAAGGCACGATCTTTGCCATTCTGATTCTTTTTTTCCGCTTCAGCGGCTCTTTGAGTTTTCAGGAGTTTTTTACCGGCACCAATGCCATGAACATTGGTGGAGAACACGGCGCCTTGCTGCTCCTGGTCATTATCGCGCTCTATATCGTCATGCTCACCGAGAATTCACGGGTTCCGGTGGATGATCCGGCCACGCATCTCGAGCTGACCATGATTCATGAGGTCATGATTCTTGATCACAGCGGACCGGATCTGGCCTTGATTGAACTGGGCGCCTGGTTCAAATTGTTGTTTTATTCGGCGTTCCTCTCTCAGATTCTGAACCCTCTGCAACTGGCAGACCCGCTCATGAATGGCCTGCTTTTCTTCGGCATTGTGACCCTGATCTACATGAGTGTCGGGGTCGTGGAATCGATCACCGCCCGGTTTAGAATGAATCTGGTCCCGAAATTCATCCTGACTTCTTTCGCCCTGGTCTTTTTTGTGATCATTCTCACCATGGAGTTAATCCAATGATTCAAATATCCGATGCCCTTCTTTCTCTCACCCTGCTGTCGGTTCTGCTCTCGCTTGCCTCGAACCGACTTATGGCCCTGGTGAAGATCATGGCCTTTCAGGGGATTGTGGTCTCACTCATTCCGCTGTTTCTGGAACACAACGATGGCATGGCCATCGGTTCCATCCTTTTTCTCCAGGTCATGCTGCTGATCAAGGGGTTTCTGATTCCCGGTTTCATCTTTATGGCCGTACAGAAGATTAAGATCAAGCGCGAGGTTGAGCCGATCATCGGTTATCATGCCTCGGTTTTTGCCGGTCTGATCTTTATTCTCATCTCAGCATATATCGCCGACCGGCTCCATATTGCGCTGCCCGATGAGCATGTCCTGCTCATGATTACGGCCATTACCACTCTGACCTCCGGACTGTTTCTGCTCATGACCCGGCGCAAGGCCATCACCCAGGTCATCGGCTACCTGATGATGGAAAATGGTATCTACCTGATTGGTACGGCCCTGGCCAAACAGACGCATACCCAGTTCGTGGTTGAGTTTGGGGTACTCCTTGACATCCTGGTTGGTATCATGATCATGGGTATTATCCTCCACAACATTAACAGTGCCTTTGACGATGTGGATACCGCACTTCTTGGCCAATTGAAGGATTGAATACATGTTAGAATTTACTTGTCTTCTCCCCCTGTTCACCGGGATTATTGCCATGTTCCTCCCCGTCCGGCTCGGGCGGGGAATCCTGGTTGTAACCGCTCTGCTGCATTTGCAGCTTGCAGTTCTTGGCTGGCTGGGCAAGGTCAAGCCGGCCTTGACCGGTTATTTTACGGTGACTCCTGAGGGGATGCTGGTTTTGTTGGTGACTTCATTTATCTTCCTGTTTATCTCCATCTATGCCGTCTCGTACATGAGTGAGACCGAGATAGCCAGTGAACCGATTTATATCGGCTGCACCCTCTTTTTCCTGGCCACCATGTCCATGGTGGCCCTGGCCGATCATCTGGTGGTGCTCTGGATTGCCATTGAGGCCACGACACTGATGAGTGCGCCGCTGATCTTCCTTCATCGCTCCAAGTCGGCCCTGGAGGCCACCTGGAAGTATGTTCTGATCTGTTCGGTGGGGATTGCCCTGGCCCTTTTGGGCTGCTTCTTTATTGTTCTGTCCATGGATCGTGGCAATGTGGATGTGCCGATCACCTTCAGCTCCCTGCGCCAGGTCGCAGGCCTGCTCAATCCGATCTGGCTGAAGACCGGTTTCATCTTCCTGGTCGTCGGCTATGGCACCAAGATGGGATTGGCTCCCATGCACACCTGGTTGCCTGATGCCCACAGTGAGGCACCCAGTCCGGCCTCAGCCCTGCTCTCCGGCGCCCTGCTCAACTGTGCCTTCCTCGGCATCTATCGGGGCCATCAGTTGATGTATGAAGCCGGCCTTGGGGATTTTTCCAGTCAGATCCTGGTGGGATTTGGTCTGCTTTCCATGCTGGTCGCTGCAATCTTCATGTTTAACCAGACCGGTTACAAGCGGATGCTGGCCTATTCCAGTATTGAGAATATGGGGATTATTGCCTTCGGGGTCGGGGTCGGTGGGCTGGCCACCTATGGTGCCATGCTCCATCTGATCCATCATTCGCTGATCAAATCATCGCTGTTCCTGTCGTCCGGGAATATTCTGCTGGGTTATGGCAGCAAGCTGATCGATAAGACCGGTAACATGGCCCGGCTCTTTCCCAAGACCTTTACTGCCTTTTTTGCCGGGTTTGCCGGAATATCAGGGTTTCCACCTTTTGGTATCTTTGTCAGTGAAATCCTGATCATCATGGGGGCGTTTCAGCAGGGCTGGACCGTGTCTGTGACCGTTTTCATCGCCGCGCTGGTCCTCATCTTTGCCGGGGCCTCGCGTCTGGTCATGCGGATGTCCTTTGGTTCGTATAGCGGCGAGATTCTGGTGGATGAAAATCTGGCCCGAACCCTGCCTTCCTATGCCCTGCTCTTGACCTCTATCGTTCTCTGTGTCTGGCTGCCGGACAGCCTGTATCAGACAATCATTTCGGCCATCGCCACCATTGGAGGTGGAATTCATGGATAATTTTCTACAGGTTCAGAATAACCAGCGGGTTGCCCGGGCCGACATTCCTGACCTGCCCTTTGAAGTGTTTCGGGAAGCCCTGCTTTCTCTGGCTCATCAGGGTGGGCAGGTGGTTCAGTTTTTTGCCTATGAGGACCGGGGCCAGAATCGACTCCTGGCTGTGATGCGCACGGACAAACTCTATGTGACCGGCTGTGAGGTCGCTGAGACCTATCTCTCACTGACTGCCGACTCCACCAAGTTTCACCTTTTTGAACGTGAGATCGGTGAGCAGTATGGCATCCAGGCCGAGGGGCATCCCTGGTGGAAGATGGTCCGTTATCATCCCAACTATGCTGGCGGCACGGATGTCTTTGAAAACGACTACCAGCAGGAAATTCCTGGTAATTACCCCTATTTTACGGTGGAAGGAAAGACCGTGCATGAGGTGGCGGTTGGTCCGGTCCATGCCGGCATTATCGAGCCGGGTCATTTCCGTTTTCAGTGCCTGGGTGAGCGGGTCTTTCACCTGGAGATCCAGCTTGGTTACCAGCATCGTGGCGTCGAACGGCTGTTCCAGACCGTTTCGGCCAACCGTCTGCCGATCATTGCCGAGACCATTGCCGGAGACACGACCATTGGCCATTCGCTCTGCCAGTCCCAGGCCATTGAGTCTCTGGCCGGGCTGACGGTGAACAAGGGGGCCAAGGTTGTCAGGACCATTGCCCTGGAGCTTGAGCGGATTGCCAATCATATCGGTGATCTTGGTGCCTTGAGTCTTGATGTGGCCTTTAATCCGCCCGCGGCCTATTTTGGACGGATCAGGGGGGAATACCTGAACCTGACGCAGATCCTCGGCGGAAATCGATTCGGCCGCGGTCTGGTTCGGCCAGGCGGGGTGACCCAGATCCTGGGCGAGGAGCAGGAACAGCTCATCAGCGCCAAGCTGGCCGAACTGACCCCTGAAGTGGAGCATGTCAATGATCTGATCTTTTCCTCACCCACGGTTCTGGCTCGTTTTGATCAGACCGGAACGGTCAGCCATGCCGACGCTGAGGCTATCGGCCTGGTTGGTTATGCCGGACGGGCCTGTGGGTTGAGCTATGATGCCAGGGTTGCGTTTCCGACTGAGTGCTATGCCGATCTGCCCCGCAATAAGAATGAACGGACCGATGGCGATGTCTGTTCCCGGGGCACGGTCAGACGGGAGGAGATTCGCCATTCCACTCAGATGATCAACACCCTTCTGCCCAAGCGTCAGGAAGAACCGAGCGTTTTGCCGCAGGAGTGGCAGCTGGCCCCGGACTCCTTTGTCGTGTCGATCAACGAGGCCTGGCGTGGGGAAGTTTCTCACTGTATCCTCACCGATGCAGCCGGAAAGATTCAGCGTTACAAGGTCAAGGACCCCTCCTTCCATAACTGGACTGGCCTGGCCCTGTCCCTGCGGGATGAGGGGATCTCTGATTTCCCCCTGTGCAACAAGAGCTTCAATCTCTCCTATTGTGGATTTGACCTGTAAGCTAACCGCCCTGTCGAACAGAACAAAAATGGAATACTTATGTTAAAAGTCATCAAAAATAGAATAGAACAGGGACACCGGACCTCCAAATATCCCAAGGAACCGATTCAACTCTATCACCGTTTTCGGGGGATGCCCAAGGTGGTCAAGGATTGTCCGGCCGAACTGGTTGGCCGCTGTGCCGATGCCTGTCCCCAGGAGGCCATTGACCGCAAGACCCGCCAGATCGATCTGGGGCGGTGTGTCTTCTGTGGCCTGTGTGAGACCCTCTCCGAGGGGAAATTCGTCCATTTTTCCCAGGACTTTGAGATGGGGACCTCCTGCCGTGAGGATCTGCTGACCCTGGGTGATCTGCCCGCCCTGGCCGAGCATTCCAAGAAACACTTCAAGAAGCTCTTTGGTCGCTCTCTCCAGCTCCGTCAGATCTCAGCGGGTGGCTGTAATGCCTGTGAGGCCGACACCAACGTCTTGAACACCCCGTTCTTTGACCTGCAGCGTTTTGGTATCCAGTTTGTTGCCTCTCCCCGGCATGCCGATGGCATTCATGTGACCGGTCCTATTTCGAAGAATATGCGGGCCGCTGTCCTCTCCACCTTTGAGGCCGTACCCTCTCCCAAGGTGGTCATTGCCAGTGGCGCCTGTTCCATCTCCGGTGGTCCTTTTTACGGCAGTGAGGATGTGGTAGGCGATCTGAACAGCCTGATTCCCGTTGATCTTTATATCCCGGGTTGTCCGCCCCATCCACTGACCACGCTCCACGCCCTGCTGAACTACTTCAAATAGACAGTCGGGTGAACCGCTTGCACAATGAAGATTTTCGTGCAGGGTCAAGTCCAGTAAAAAAGTAAATGATCTGCTGATGGTCTGTCTGCAACTGACAGCAGGTTGCTGGTAAGCGCCGTTTCTCTTTGGAGGACGGCGTTTTTTTTGGATTGAAGATCTATGGCGCGCGAGAAGCTTTGCTGCCTGCTGAGTGCAGATGGGATCAGGAGACTGCTGCGGGCTCAATGTCAAAGACCGTGGCCGGCCGGAGGAGTCCACCTGGGCCCTTGACATTGCAGTTGATAAAGGTGGTGGGGCCGCAGGTCAGACAGCCGTTGTGGTTGTGGATATGGCCGAAGATGTGGTAGCGGGGCCGGACCTGCTGGACCGCAGCCAGAAGGTCGGAACAGCCATTGGCAATGCCCTGGTCCAGGTCCATGATTCCCTGGGGCGGGGTATGGGTGATGAGAATATCGATCTTCTGGGGAATCAGGTTCCATTTTTCACGCATGGGGCGTCCGCGGAAGCGGGCAAAGGCATCGCAGGCCCGGCTGTTGAAGATCGGCTGCCAGGGCGCGCCGTAGAGAGTGATGCCGTTGATGGCCACGGCCTGATCTTGCAGGTAGATCCCGTTGGACAGCAGGCACCTGGCCTGCTCCACCCCCTGGGCCAGCTGATGGTCATGGTTGCCGCCGATCACCACCTTGTACGGATGGGGCAGGGTGGCGAGAAAGTCGTTAAAGTTGACGGCCTCCTCCACGCTTCGACATTGCGACAGGTCGCCGGCAAAGATCAGCAGGTCGCCGGGCGGGATCTCCACCTCGGCATGACGGGTGTGGCTGTCGCTGAAGGCAACGATACGCATGGTGATTTTTTGCCCTTCAGGCAACCGCCGGCAGGGAGATGGTGAAGACCGCCCCCTGACCAGGCTCACAGGCAACAGTGATGGTGCCGCCGAATTTGGTGATGATGTCGTGGCAGATACTGAGGCCCAGACCGGTGCCCTCACCCACCTCCTTGGTGGTGAAAAAGGGCTCAAAGATCTTGTCGCCGATCTCGGGGTCCAGTCCAGGACCAGTGTCGCTGACTTCAATCACCACCCATCGGTCGCGGAGACGGGTCCTGATTGTGACAGTGCCTTCCTGGCCCAGGACCTGGAAGGCATTGAGGAGGATGTTGAGCAGGGCCTGGACCAGCTCTTCAGGGACGCAGTTGACAAACGGCAGCGGCTCGACGAGCTCCGTCTCTATGGAGATGGACTTGCTCTGGGGTTGGGCCATGCTCAGCAGCCTTTTGATCTCTTTGTTGACATTCACGTTTGATCGGAGCTCACCGCCGCGGCGGGAAAAGGTGGTCAGGCCGGAGACGATACGAGTCAGGCGCCGACTGCCCTCGTTGATGTTGTCGGTCAAAATCTGCAGATTATCGCAGGCCTGGCTGGTCTTGCTGTCGGCCCTGGCCAGCGGGAGGAGTATCCCGAGCTGTCGTTTAAGAGAGGGCAGGGCCCCGGTAATAAAGTTGATGGCATTGTTCAATTCGTGGCTGATTCCGGCCACCAGGCGGCCGATGGCCGCCATCTTCTCCGAATGAACCATCTGCTGCTGGGCAATAATGGTCCGCTCTTCGGCCTCCTTGACTGGAGTGATGTCGCGAATGCTGACTAAGACCCCATCCAACTTATTTTCCAGGTCGAGATAGGGCGTGTACGTAACGAATATAAAACGGCGACCGCTTCCCTTGAAGGTGTACCAGATCTGGTAACTGACCTCTTCTCCGGCCAGACAGCGTTTGAACAGGGGCCAGATATGCCTGGTGAACGGTTCTTCGCCTACAACTTGAGCGATGGTGTGGCCGATGATCTCGTTACGGCTGCGGCCGTGGGCGGTGAGGTAGGCAGCGTTGACCATCTGATAGGTACAGTCCTTGTTGACCAGGGCGATCAGATCACTGGTGACCGAGATAATCCGCTCATAATGGCAGAGCTCTTTTTCCATCTCCCGGCGGACGCTGACCTCAGACAGAAGTTTGCTCAGGGTTTCCTGCAGTTGCTGATTTTTCTCCTGCAGTTCCCCGGTGCGCAGGTCCACGGTCTCCTCCAGGTCACGGGCGTATTCCTTCTCCCGTTGGTGGGCCTCCTCCAAACCTTGGATCATGGTGTTGAACGAGTTGGTGAGCTGGCCCAGTTCGTCGTGGGTGCCTCTCTTTTGAATCCGAACATTTAATTCACCCCCCTGAACCCTGCGTGTGGCCGTGGTCAACTCCCTGATCGGCCGAGTGAACAGTGTGATCACCATGACCACCAGGGTGATGGCGATCACCATGATGCCGAGGCTGACTGTGAGAAAGCGTCTGGTAATGGCCCGGGTGGTGGCACTCAGGCCCAGTTCAGCGGCCGTGAGCGAGGCGAGCATATCCTTTTCCTTGACCATCTTGGCCAGGATCAGTTTGGAATCCGGCATGTTCTGGTGGGCCAGGAGGTAGGTTTCTCCCTTGATCTGAAGAGTGGAGATCCCGCGGGGGGTGGTTGTGAGGCGGGTAGCGGCGATACGGATGGTTGGGATGGAGGAGTCGGCAAGGCCGATGGTCAAGGTGTCGGTGGAATCCTGCATCTTGCCCAGATTCAGGTCAAGGCCCAGGGTTTGGAAATGTTCCGGGGCCAGGGCAATGACCCCGCTCCGGTCGTCCAGGAGCATGGTGAACAGGGACGGCAGAGCCCCTTTCAGCGTCGGATTGATGATATCCTCGGCCAGGCGATCGAGGGTGATGTCGATGCCGGCGATTCCGGCAAAGTCGCCCCGGTTGTTGTAATAGGGGGTGCTGGCGGTGAAGGAGAGCCCGTCGTGGACATCGTCCTTGTAGGGGGCAGTCCAGATGGTCCGCTGCTCCGGGTTGTTTTCGGGCCCGGCCGCGCTGAGCGGTTCACCATCCCGGACATCAAAGACCTGGGGCGGCGGGAGCTTGTAGATGTTGGCCCGAGCCTCCGGGCTCAGGGAACAGTAGATGCCGAAACCATCCAGGATGATTGTGTGGCTGGCGATGGCCTCGGGAATCTCCTCCACCGCCTCGAGAAAGGCCGGGTGGAGAAACTGCAGCTGTTCCATCTCCTGACGTTGGGCGGGCGGCAGTTCCGGGCCGCCCCAGTACAGGGAGGTGATGAGTCCGTCTTGGCTGTAGAAGATGCCGTTGTCCTCCTGGCGTATAAAGCGCAGGGATGGCAGGAGCTTGGCAGGGGAGTCCATCTCTTGGGTGTGGCGGAGAAGAAAACCTGTCTGGCGGGCGAGCATGGCCGAGGCCAGGGAGATGCGTTTGAGCTTTTCCTGATACTTGTCGGCGTGCTCGCTGACGGAGTTGCCCAGAAAGTCGTAGGCCTGCGAGCGGATGGTGATACTCTGATTCTCCAGGGACTCGCGCCCGAACTCCTGGATGGCGTTGATGGTGATCCACAGGAAAAGGAGGGTGGTGAGCAGGAGGATGGCCGAAACCGTGAGGATGAACTTGTAGGCGATGCGGGTCATCTTTCCTCCCTGCTGTCGTGGTCGACGAGGATGTCGTGCCCCTGGCTCTGTTTTTTCAGGTCTTCGGGCTGAAAGTCGAGCCCGGCAAAAAGATAGCCTTCAAGAATTACGCAGCGCTGGAAGTTGGCCCGGATCAGCTCTTGGCGCTCATGGTCATTTCTGGCATAGCGGTCAACGATATAGTCGAGGCGCTGGTGCAGGGGGACAATCTCGTCGTGACAAACCCGTTTGTCGGCGTAGTAGACGATCTCCTTGGCCTGGAACTGCCCTCGGCCATAGCGTTCCGGGGAAAAGTCCCTGAGGATGACGTGTTCGCGCACGATCTCGCCCACTTCCGGATAGCCCAGGGCCGCACAGATATCCCGGCCCTGGCGGGCATGGTCACAGGTGTTGCCCAGGCAGGGGGTCTTGGCAATGTCGTGCAGCAGGGCGCCGGCCAGAACCAGCCCATGCTCTGGTGGCTGGATTCGGCCGGACCGGGCCGTGTCAAGCCCGTGATACAGGGTGTCGGCCACCCGGGCCACCATCAGGGAATGGGCGCGGATATTGTCGAGCATCCCGTGCTCGTCCATCAGGGACAGGCATTGGCTGACAGTGGGAATTCTGATGGTGGCGGGTTTGTGCCCCATCACACAGGTCCTGATCAGCGGGCGCTCAGTTCATGGACCAGATCCACGGCCAGTTTGGCCTGGGCCGGCGGGGTGAACTGGTGAATGCCGTGACCAAGATTAAAGATGTGGCCATGGGCATCCCGGGCCCCATCCAGGATGCCCTGGATTCGCTTCCTCAGTTTGGCCTCGGGCAGGAGCAGGGCAAAGGGGTCAATGTTGCCCTGAACAGCCTTTTCTCCCACACGTGTGATGGCCTCGCCGATATTGATTCGCCAGTCCAGACCGATGACATCGGCCCCTGACTGGACCGACAGGTCGAGCAGGGTGGCGCCGTTGTTGGCAAAGTAGATGATGGGCAGACCCGTGTCCTTCAGGTCATTGATGATTCGCTGGACATAGGGCAGGGCAAATTCTTCAAAGTCACAGGGGGCAAGGACTCCGGCCCAGGAATCAAAGATCTGCAGGGCCTGGGCCCCGGCCCTGGCCTGGGCCTGGAGATAAAGGCTGGTGCACTCGGTGATCTTGTCCATCAGGGCGTGGAAGAGCTCAGGAGCGGTAAACATCATCTTCTTGGTCTCCCAGAAGACCTTGGATGAACCACCCTCAATCAGATAGGTGGCCAAAGTAAAGGGCGCTCCGGAAAAACCGATCAGGGGGACATTCAACTCGCGGCGCAGGAGGCGGATGGTTTCCATGACAAAACCGGTCTCTGCGTCCGGGTCAGGGACGCGCAGTCGGTTGACGGCGTCCTGAGTACGGATCGGTTCAGGAAAGATCGGCCCCTTTCCCTCATGAAACATCAGCGGGGTGCCCATGGCCTCCATGGGGATGAGGATGTCGGAGAAGAGAATGGCCGCATCCATATTGAGCAGGTCAATGGGCTGCAGGGTCACTTCAACGCAGAGTTCCGGGTTCTTGCACAGCTCGAGGAAGGTGACATTGCCACGCACCGCCTGGTACTCCGGGAGATAACGTCCGGCCTGGCGCATCATCCAGATTGGGGTGTAATCGGTTTGTTCTCCGCGGCAGGCCTTGAGGAAGGTATCGTTCATCGTGATGTCCTGTTTGATTTTGTGATTTGTTGTTTGTTGTGTCCGTTGAATAACAGAGATCGTTTTGCAAGAGGGTCTGTAGGTTCTTGGTTTTGAGCTGATCCGGTCGGGACAGGAGAAGGCCTGCCCGGCTAAGCTCCGCCGTTCAGGCCTTCTCCTGCCCCGACCTCCCCTGTTCCTAAGGACTGGGGTTTGGAGTTTCAGTTAACAGCATGGCTGACATCATACAGAAAAAAAGGGAGAAATTGTCCAGTACAGGATGAGGATGCCCGAGTATCAGTCCTCTTTGTCTCCTGTTTCCTTTTTCCTGTTTCCGGCCTTTCCTGGGCGATAGTCACAGAAGGGCTCTTGGGCCAGGTAGTCGCCGGTCATGGCGTAGGCCCGGGCGCGGCAGCCGCCGCAGACATTGACATATTCGCATATGCCGCAGTTGTCCTTGTAGCCCTTGAAGTCGCGCATCTCGTGGAAGAGGGTTGAGTCTTCCCAGATCTCTTTGAAAGACTGTTCTTTTAAGGAGCCGGCTGACTTTGGAAAATAGCTGCAGGGCAGGATATTCTCATCCACATCGATCAGGCAGATGAGCTGTCCGGCCAGGCAGCCCTTGGAGCCGCCGGTGGAAAATTTGAGGTTGCGTCGCTTGAAATTTGAGCCCTCTTCCTTGGCCTTCTGGCGTACGACCCGGTAGTAATGGGGGGCGCAGGTGGGGCGCATCAGGAGTTCTGTCTCTTCCTTTTCAGTTTGGTAATGCCACTCCAGGATCTCGTCGTAAATTTTGATGGGGATCAACTCTTCCATGATGTCTTCGCCCCGTCCCGTGGGGACGATCATGAACATGTACCAGGCTGAGGCGCCCAGGGATTTGACCAGACGGTAGATCTCGGGGATCTCCTCGCGGTTGCGGACGGTGAATGAGGAGTTGATGAGAAAGGGGATGTTGTGTTTGTTAAAGAGGCGGATGGCATTCATGGTCCCGTCAAAGGCCCCGGCCTGGTTGCGGAAATTGTCGTGGGTCTTGGCACAGGCGCCGTCCAGGCTGAGTGAGACCATCTTGATTCCGGTGGCCTTGATCTGCTCGCAGATCGCGTCTGTGACCAGGGTGCCGTTGGTGGCCAGGCACATGCGCAGGCCAAGATCGGTGCCATACTGGGCAATCTCAAAGACATCGGGACGCAGGAGAGGTTCACCGCCCGAGAGGACCATGACCGGGTTGGCGTAGGCCGCAATCTCATCCAGAATGCGATAGGCCTCCTGTAGAGAGAAGTCTGGGTGGCCGATCACATCGAGTTCTGATGAGGAACGGCAGTGAACGCACTTCAGGTTACAGCGTCGGGTGATCTCCCAGGCGATCCATTTTGGTTCGAAATCCATAGGGGTGATGTTCCTTGAAGGTTGTGTCTGTGGATAAGGGCTCTGGCTCGGGTCACTGCGTCAACTGGGTGGTCCGGTCAAAAGCGTGTCTGCAATGGGTGTGGGCTGCATCTGATCCAGCTGTACTGGTGAGTACTATATTGTGTTTGTTGCCAAGTTGAAAGGCAAAATGGGCAGGACACCCGGGAAAATCCACCACTCTTTTCTCGCCCCCTCTAACTTGACAAGGAAAAAAGGGCTCCTTATTGTTCGCTGCAGGTTGCCAGATGGTAGATCGGCAGCCGCAAGTTGAGGAGAATTCAATTGGGCTACGGACGTTTCAGGGCTGCCCACTGAAGACGGCGGATGCATATCCGTTAGAGTTGTGATGAAAACGATCAGTCAACCCGGATCGAAGCACAAGGGAGGAGATGGTGAGTAAGGATACAAAGACCCAGGGGCAGCAGGACGAGGCAAAGTCTGCTGGCCAGGAAGAGATCCTGGATGCTGAAGAGGTGGTGAACAAGGTCGCAGCGCCGGATCTGGAGCAGGAACTGGCCCAGGCCCGGGTAGAACTGGCAGAATTGAGAGATCTGTTGTTGCGCACCGTCGCTGAACAGGAGAACTTTAAAAAGCGGATCGAGCGTGAGCGCAGCAATGCCCTCAAGTATGCCGGTGAGCCAATTTTTAAAGACATCCTGCCGGTGGTCGATAATCTTGAGCGGGCCCTGAATCTGGGAGTGATCGAAGGGGCAGATGCGGCCGCCAATCTCAAGGGCTTGCATGAGGGAGTGGAGTTGACTCTCAAGAGTCTGGTTGCGACCCTGGAAAAATTTGAGGTCATTCCGGTCAAGAGCGTGGGCACACCTTTTGATCCCACCTGTCAGGAGGCCTTGACCATGGAGGTCAGTCAAACCGTTCCGGCCAGTCATGTCAGCAGCGAGTTTGAGAGGGGCTACACCTACAAAGATCGTCTTTTGCGGGCGGCCAAGGTCATTGTCTCATCCGGTAAGGGTGGCGAGTAAGTTGAAAAATCGGTGCGTCAGCCTTGACAATGCAGGGATGATGCGCACTGTACAACATGTTGCCGCAGCGGCAGAAAATTAAAGAATCGACCTCGATTACGCGGGGCCAAATAGAGACATAGAGACAAGGAGAACGAGCATGGGTAAGACCATTGGAATAGATCTTGGAACAACCAATTCATGTGTGGCGGTCATGGAGGGCGGTGAGCCCAAGGTTATCGCGAATGCTGAGGGGAATCGGACGACACCGTCCATCGTTGCCTTTGGCGACAAGGGCGAGCGTCTGGTGGGTCAGGTAGCCAAGCGTCAGGCGGTCACCAATCCGACTCGTACCCTTTCTGCCATCAAGCGTCTGATCGGCCGGAATTTTACCGATGCCGAGGTTAAAAAATCTCTTGAGATCAGCCCCTTCAAGATCGTAAAGGGGAATGGTGGATCTGCCGTGGTCGAAGTCGAAGGCAAGAGTTATACCCCGGCTGAGATTTCGGCCATGGTACTTGGTAAGATGAAGCAGACCGCCGAAGAGTATCTGGGCGAGAAGGTCACCGATGCCGTGGTTACTGTCCCGGCTTATTTCAACGATGCCCAGCGTCAGGCCACCAAGGATGCGGGCAAGATTGCCGGTCTCAATGTCCAGCGGATTATCAACGAGCCCACGGCAGCCGCCCTGGCCTATGGTCTGGACAAGAAGGGTGAAGAAAAGATCGCAGTCTTTGATCTTGGTGGTGGTACCTTTGACGTCTCGATTCTCGAGATCGGCGACGGTGTCTTCGAGGTCAAATCCACCAACGGCGACACTTTTCTCGGCGGTGAAGACTTTGACATGCGGATCGTTAACTGGCTGGCCGACGAGTTCAAGCGTGATCAGGGGATTGATCTGCGGGGTGACAAGATGGCCCTGCAGCGTCTCAAGGAAGAGGCGGAAAAGGCCAAGATGGAGCTCTCCACCACCAAGGAGACCGATATCAACCTCCCCTTTATTACGGCCGACTCTTCTGGTCCCAAGCATCTCAATGTCAAATTGAGCCGGGCCAAATTTGAGAATCTGGTCGATGACCTGGTCGAGCGCACGGTTGGTCCCTGTCGGATGGCCCTCAAGGATGCGGGGCTTACGGCTGCCGATATCGACGAGGTCATTCTGGTCGGTGGTATGAGCCGGATGCCCAAGGTCCAGGAGAAGGTCAAAGAGATTTTTGGCAAAGACCCGCACAAGGGTGTGAATCCCGATGAAGTGGTGGCCATTGGCGCCGCTATTCAGGGCGGTGTCCTTCAGGGTGATGTGAAAGACGTGCTGCTGCTCGATGTGACCCCGTTGTCTCTGGGGATCGAGACCCTGGGCGGAATCACCACCAAGCTGATTGAGAAAAATACGACCGTTCCGACCAAGAAGAGCCAGGTCTTTTCCACGGCAGCTGATAATCAGCCGGCAGTTTCGATTCATGTCCTTCAGGGCGAGCGTGAGATGGCTCAGGACAATAAGTCCATCGGCCGTTTTGAGCTCAGTGAGATTCCCACGGCCCCGCGCGGTGTCCCACAGATCGAGGTCACCTTTGATCTTGATGCCAACGGTATCCTCCATGTCTCGGCCAAGGATCTTGGCACCGGCAAGGAGCAGTCGATCCGGATCACCGCCTCTTCCGGTCTGTCCAAGGATGAGATCGAGAAGATGACCCGTGACGCCGAACTCCACGCCGACGAGGATCGCAAGCGCAAGGAACTGATTGAGGCGCGTAATAACGGCGACGGTCTGATCCATGCCACCGAGAAGTCCATGAAAGACCTGGGCGACAAGGTGGATGCAGAGACCCGTGCCACGATTGAAAAAGAGAGTGAGAAACTCAAAGAGGCCATCAAGGGTGATGACACGGCCGCCATCACAAGTGCCATTGAGAGCTTGACCACGGCCGCGCACAAGCTGGCTGAAATGATGTATTCCCAGGCCCAGGCTGGTCAGGGAGATGCGGGCGCCGAGGCCGGTGGAGCCGCGAAAGACGATGATGATGTGGTCGATGCCGACTTCGAAGAGGTCAAAGACGACAAAAAATAAATCATCTTGTTGAGCCGGTCCCGATGTGCGGGGCTGGAAACGGAAAAGAAAAAAGGGAGTCTGGGATGAATTTTCCAGACTCCCTTTTTTGTCTGAAATGGGCTATGGTGTCGAACTTGAGGCACGTTTTCTTTCCGGCAATCCTTTACCCTGTTTGATTGATCATGAAAATACTCTCCGGCATTCAGCCCTCGGGCCAACTTCATATCGGTAACTATTTTGGCATGATGAAGACCATGGTCGCCCAGATGGAGAGCTCCGAGCTCTATGTCTTCATCGTTGATCTGCACGCCCTGACTTCGGTCCATGACCGGGAGCGTCTGGCCCGGGGCACCCTTGAGGCGGCGGCCGATTTCCTGGCCCTGGGGCTTGATCCTCACAAGTGTACCTTCTGGGTGCAGTCTGACGTACCTGAGGTCTGTGAACTGACCTGGATTCTGTCGACCCTGGCTCCCATGGGGCTGATTGAACGCTGCCACTCCTACAAGGATAAGGTGGCCAAGGGGATTGCCGCCAGCCATGGCCTCTTTTCATATCCGGTTCTCATGGCTGCTGATATCCTGCTCTATCAGGCCGACCGGGTTCCGGTGGGCAAGGATCAGAAACAGCATCTGGAAGTGGCCCGCGATCTGGCCCAGAAGTTCAACAACTCGTTTGGCGAGACCTTTGTCATTCCTGAGCCCGCCATCAGTGAGACCATGGCCACGGTCCCGGGTCTTGATGGCCAGAAGATGTCCAAGTCCTATGGCAATACCATTCCCATCTTCCTCGAGGGCAAGGCCCTCAAGAAACGGGTTATGGCCATTGAAACCGATGCCACTCCGGTTGAGGCGCCCAAGGACCCGGATCGATGTAATCTCTTTGCCCTGTTCAGCCTTTTTGCCTCTCCCGAGCGTATCCAGGAGGTGCGGAGTCTGTATGTCAACGGGGGCGCAGCCTATGGCTATCTCAAGCTTGAACTTCTGGAGATGATCTCCGAGACCTTTGCCGAGGCCCGGCAGAAAAAGGCCCAGTTCATGGCTGATCCGGCCCAGCTTCGGGCAATCCTCAGACAGGGGGGGGAGAAGGCCCGGGAGAAGGCGGCCGTGACCTTGGATCTGGTTCGTGATCGGGTGGGGTTGAAGTATTGATGATGGCGTCATCACACGTCTGAACGCCTGCTGGACCATGGGGCGGGCCCGAAGATGGGTTGTTGTGTTGCCGGTTTGAGTGGGGCGGAGATAAACTGAAAACGGGGGACAGGGCGCGTGCGCCTTGTCCCCCGTTTTGTTTTAAACAGAGATCAGGAAGTGACTGTCTTTATATGAAAGTCCATCGGAGTCCATGACTGGCCATGCCGAAGGAACGAACGTCCACGGTTGGTTGAGGCAGGCCTTTCTGGTCCAGCCATGCTGGTTAGAAATCCACCAACTCCACGTCAAAGACCATGGTGGCGTTGGGTGGGATGGGGCCCCGCCCGGATGGACCGTACCCCAGGTGGGAGGGGATGATCAGGGTTCGTTTTTCACCCTTGCTCATCCCGAGGAAGGCCTCGTCCCAGCCCTTGATCACCCGGCCCTGGCCCACCGGGAAGCTGATGGGCTCGCCGCGGTCAAGGGAACTGTCAAATTTCTTGCCATTGAGCAATTTGCCGGTGTAATGGGCCTTGACCGTGGTGCCCGATGACGGCGTTCCGTTGTTGTCACCGGCTTGGGTCACCACATACTTGAGGCCGGAGGGGGTGGTTATCGCATCAGGCCATTGTTTTTTGATCTTTTGGACCTCGTTTTCCATGGCGGCAAGTTCCTTGTCCCGTCCCCGTTTTTCCATGGAGACCAGCAGGGCGTCAAAGGCGGCCTGGTCGGTCTTGAAATTTTCAGCGGCCTTGCCGACCCGGATGATTTTGATCGACTGCAGGGCGTCGCCGCCTTTGATGCTGTCAACCACCTTCTGGCCACTGACGACATGGCCAAAGACCGTGTGCTTGCCATCCAGCCAGGGAGTGGCCACATGGGTGATGAAAAACTGGCTGCCGTTGGTGTTGGGTCCGGCATTGGCCATGGACAGGACGCCGGGGCCGTCGTGGGTCAAATCGGGGTCGATTTCATCGGGGAAGGTGTAGCCTGGGCCGCCGGTACCGGTCCCTAAGGGGCAGCCGCCCTGAACCATAAAATTCGGAATGACCCGGTGAAAGGTGAGATTGTCGTAAAAGGGGGTTCCGCCCGGGGCCGAACCGCCCCCCAGTTCTTTTGTTCCTTCAGCCAGGCCGACAAAGTTGGCCACGGTCAGTGGGGTCTTCTTGAACTCAAGGGAGCAGATAATCTCGCCCCGTTCAGTGATAAATTTGGCGTACATTCCGTCAGTGAGTTTTGTCTCTGCCATTACGATCGCTCCAGGTGAAATGAAAAAAAGTGTCAGTCCATAGAGAAGTGAAAGGGTCAGTGTGCGCATGGTCGCTCCTCGTACAATGGGTTTAAGTTGAGTGTTTATTGATAGTCATGGGTATGGCGATTGTCAATTGGAAAACGGGCCTTGTCCGGTTGGTGCGGTTTTGGGTTTGAAAAGGCGAATCTGCCCGTTTTCCCACGATTCCTGTTGACTCAAAGGGCTGTTCCGGGTTAAATATTATGATTTTGAATTTGAAAAACTTGACTGAAAAGTTGCGGATTTTACCTGCATTCCAGGTAGCCCTGGCCTTAACTTGCATCCGCAATCTGGATAGATTTGTGAAGGAGCAAAAACCATATGAAAGCATTGATTGGACTGGAAGACGGCACTGTCTTTGAGGGCCGGTCGTTTACCGGTGGTGGCGAGGCTGTGGGGGAGATGGTCTTCAATACCTCCATGAGCGGCTATCAGGAAGTCCTGACTGATCCCTCCTATACCGGACAACTGGTGACCATGACCTATCCTCTGATTGGTAATTACGGGGTGAACAGTCAGGATATGGAGTCGGCAGGTGTCCATCCCCGGGCCTTTCTGGTCAAGGAGTATAATGCTGTCCCGTCCAATTTTCGCTCAGAGGAGACACTGGCCGATTTTCTGAGGCGCTACGGGGTCCTGGGGGTTGAAGGCTTTGATACCCGGGCCTTGGTTCGTCATATCCGAAAGGTCGGGGCCATGAAGGCCGTGGTCTCCACCGAGGATTTGAATCCTGAATCTCTGGCGGCCAAGGCCAGAAATTGGGCTGGGCTGGTGGGGCGTGACATGGTCAGCCGTGTCACCTGTACCAAACCTTATGGCTGGGCCGAGAACCGACCCGTCCCGGGGACTGCATTTTCGACCGTGCAGCAGGGCCAGACTGTTTTGTTCAAGGTCGTGGCCTTTGACTTCGGCATCAAGTATAACCAGATCCGGATTCTGACCGAGAAGGGCTGCCAGGTCCAGGTGGTTCCGGCAACCACTTCGGCAAGCGACATCCTGGCCATGAATCCGGATGGGATCTTTCTCTCCAACGGACCCGGCGACCCGGCAGGGGTCGAAGGCGTGATCGAGACCGTGCGTCAACTCCTGGGACAGAAACCCATGTTCGGGATCTGTCTCGGTCATCAGATGATGGGGCTGGCTTACGGTGGCACCACCTACAAGCTCAAGTTTGGTCATCGTGGTGGAAATCAGCCGGTCAAGGACCTGACCACCGGTCGGGTTGAGATTACCGCCCAGAATCATGGCTTCTGTGTCGATTTCGATTCCCTTGATCCCGGTGAAGTTGAGCTGACCCATATCAATCTCAATGATAACAGCGTCGAGGGGATGCGCCATCGCAGATTTCCGGCCTTTTCGGTCCAGTATCATCCCGAGCATGCCCCGGGCCCCCATGATGCCATGTACCTCTTTGACCGTTTTATCGAGTTAATGCGCGCTGCCTGACCCTCGTGTGTTGTTCTCTTTGCTGTGCGGTGTTCACCCGCGCTAATTTTTAGCTATTGACTGATTCCATGCCAAAACGTACCGACATCAAGAAGATCCTGATCATCGGCTCCGGGCCGATCATTATCAGCCAGGCCTGTGAGTTTGATTATTCAGGGGCCCAGGCCGTCAAGGCACTGAAGGAAGAGGGGTTTGAGGTGGTGCTGATCAATTCCAATCCGGCGACGATCATGACCGATCCGGAGCTGGCCGATTGCACCTATATCGAACCTATTACTCCGGAGATGGTGATCAAGGTCATCGAACGCGAGCGGCCCGATGCCATCCTGCCGACCCTGGGCGGCCAGACCGCGCTTAATGTCGCGATCAAGATTGCTGAGGCCGGTGTCCTCGAGAAGTACGGGGTCGAGATGCTGGCCGCCAATCCCGCGGTCATCAAGAAGGCCGAGGGGCGCGAGGAGTTCAAGGACGCCATGGTGGCCATCGGCCTCAAGGTCCCGCAGTCGGCCATTGTCCATACCATTGACGAGGCCATGGCCGCAGGTGATGAGATTGGTTTCCCGCTCATTGTCCGCCCCAGTTTTACCCTGGGTGGCACCGGAGGTGGAGTGGCCTATAATCGTCAGGAACTGCGCGAGCTGTCCCTTTCAGGCCTTGACCTGTCCATGACCACCGAGGTCATGATCGAGCGCAGCCTGCTTGGCTGGAAGGAGTACGAGCTTGAGGTGATGCGAGACTCCAAGGATAACGTGGTTATCATCTGTTCCATCGAGAATATCGATGCCATGGGCGTTCATACCGGCGACTCGATCACCGTGGCTCCGGCCCAGACCCTGACCGATCGAGAGTATCAGGAGATGCGTGATGCGGCCATTGCCATCATCCGCGAGATTGGGGTGGAGACTGGTGGTTCCAATGTCCAGTTTGCTGTCAATCCCGTGGATGGCGAGTTGATGATCATTGAAATGAACCCCCGGGTCTCTCGCAGTTCGGCCCTGGCCTCCAAGGCTACCGGCTTTCCTATTGCCAAGATTGCGGCCAAACTGGCCGTGGGCTTTACCCTGGATGAGATCCAGAATGATATCACCAGAGAGACCTACGCCGCCTTTGAGCCCACTATTGATTATTGTGTGGTCAAGATTCCGCGCTGGACCTTTGAGAAGTTCCCCGAGGCCGAGGATGTCCTGGGGACGGCCATGAAGTCGGTGGGTGAGACCATGGCCATTGGCCGGACCTTCAAGGAGGCCTTCCAGAAGGGGATGCGCTCTCTTGAGACCGGTCGCGCGGGTTTTGGTGGTGACGGCCGGGAGGATCTGGCCCATCTGGAGCATGATGATCTGGCCCATGGTCTGCGCAGTCCCAGTTCCAAACGGTACAACTTTGTCCATGAGGCCCTGAAGCGGGGTATGACCATAGAAGAGCTCTCCGCTCTGACCCTGATTGATCCCTGGTTCCTGTACAACTTTCAGCAGATCGTGGCCAAGGAGGCCCAGATCCGGCAGCGCGGCTTTCAGGGCCTGGACCCTGATTTTCTCAAGGGCTGCAAGGAGTATGGTTTCTCCGACGTCCAGCTGGCGTACCTCACCGGGACCGGTGAAGACGATATCCGTGGCCTGCGAAAGCAGCAGGGGCTGCTGCCGGTTTACAAGCTGGTGGATACCTGTGCCGCTGAGTTTGAGTCCTACACTCCCTATTATTATTCCACGTACGAGCAGGAGAATGAGGCCGCTCGTACCGAGCGCAAAAAGGTGATGATCCTGGGTGGTGGCCCCAACCGGATTGGCCAGGGAATCGAGTTTGATTACTGCTGTGTCCATGCCGCCTTTGCCCTGCGCGAGATCGGGATCGAGTCGATTATGGTCAACTCCAACCCCGAGACCGTGTCCACCGATTATGATACCTCGGACAAGCTCTACTTTGAGCCTCTGACCCGGGAGGATGTCCTGAACATTATTGATCTGGAAAAACCGGATGGGGTCATTGTCCAATTCGGCGGTCAGACCCCGCTCAATCTGGCCGTGCCCCTGGAAGAGGCGGGTGTGCCGATCATCGGTACCCAGCCTGATGCCATTGATCGGGCCGAAGATCGCAAGCGTTTTCAGCAGTTTCTGCAGAAACTCAACCTGCGTCAGCCCGATAACGAAACCGTCCATAACCTGGATGAGGCCCTGGCGGCCTGCGCCAAGATCGGTTATCCGGTGGTGGTCCGTCCCTCCTATGTCCTGGGCGGTCGTGACATGCGGATTGTCTACAGTGATGACGGCATTCGCGACTTCATGAAGTTGCCCAGTATTGCTGAGGCCAAACATCCTGTTCTGGTTGATAAATTTTTAAAAGATGCCATCGAGGTTGATGTTGATGCCATCTGTGATGGCCGGATTGCCATTATCGGCGGGATCATGGAACATATTGAGGAGGCGGGAATTCATTCGGGAGACTCTTCCTGTGTCCTGCCGCCCCATACCCTGTCAGCTGCCCTGATAGAAGAGATCAAGGAGGCCAGCCGGGCCATGGCCCTGGAATTGGGGGTCATCGGCCTGATGAACGTCCAGTTCGCGGTCAAGGATCAGGATCTGTATGTCCTTGAGGTCAATCCCCGGGCCTCCCGGACCGTACCCTTCGTCAGCAAGGCCACCGGCGTCCCGCTGGCCAAACTGGCCACCAAGGTCATGCTGGGCGCGACTCTGGAAGAACTCGGTCTGACCCGGGAAGTGGAGATCACGCACTGGGCAGTCAAAGAGGCGGTCTTTCCTTTTGATCGTTTTGAGAATGTCGATACCCTGCTGGGCCCGGAGATGAAATCAACGGGAGAGGTCATGGGTATTGATGACGATCTCGGGCTGGCCCTGGCCAAGGCCCAACTTGCCGCAGGCTCGCAGATTCCGCAGTCGGGGACGGTCTTTATCAGTCTTCGTCACGGAGACAAGGAGCATATTGTTGATGCGGCCAGGCGTCTGGTGGCCATGGGCTTCTCGTTGCTGGCCACCCGCGGAACCGCGGCCGTGCTCCAGGCCAGCGAGGTCCCGTGCGAGACGGTCAACAAAATCTCCGAGGGCCGGCCGCACATCCTTGATAAACTTCAGGACGGTGCCGTGGCCTGGGTGGTCAATACCTCGCTTGGTCGTCGGACGACCGAGAACTCCTATACAATCCGTCGGGCGGCCCTGGAATTACACATCCCCTATACTACAACGGTCAGCGGGGCAGTGAGCATGGTCCAGGCCATGGAGGCCATGCGTCGGACTCCACTCGGGGTCAAACCGGTCCAGCAGTTTATTTGAGTGAGACCGCTTTTGAGGATTGAGGACGAGAAAACTGCACCTCAACCCTCGACAAGTGATGGTTTGGTCTTAGAGTTGTCAGTGTTCGATGGCGTGAAGCCGCAACTGTTTTGTTGTGAACTGATAGCTGCGCCGAATTGTTCGAACTGAAAATGGCCGATGGATAACATCACAGTCAGTGTGTACAGAGCACCTTGAACTGAAACCGATGATTTTGACTGAATTGACCCTTCGGAGGTCTCATTGAATACTTTTTACAAGAATCTCTCCATGTGGCTGGTGATTGGTCTGACCATGATCCTGCTCTTCAATCTTTTTAACAAGCCCCAGACCAACCTGACGCCACTGACCTACAGTGAGTTCATGGCCAGTGTTGAGAATCGTGGCATAGACCGGGTGCGGATTGATGGCGATGCCATCACCGGTACCTTTCAGGACGGCAAGCCTTTCAGGACCATCTTTCCGGCCAGCGATCGGGACCTGGTCCCTATTCTTCGTGCTGCTGGAGTCGATATCTCGGTCAAAGAGGTTCAGCGGGATTCCTGGCTGATGACTCTCTTTGTCTCCTGGTTCCCAATGTTGCTGCTGGTCGGCGTCTGGATCTTTTTCATGCGCCAGATGCAGATGGGTGGCGGCAAGGGTGGGGCCATGTCGTTTGGCAAGACCAAGGCCCGTCTGCTGGAAAAGGGCAAGCACAAGGTCACCTTTGCCGATGTGGCCGGAATTGATGAGGCCAAGGAAGAGCTGGAGGAGATCATCGATTTCCTTCGTGATCCGCAGAAGTTCACCAAACTCGGTGGCCGTATTCCCAAGGGGGTTCTGCTGGCCGGATCGCCCGGAACAGGAAAGACCCTGCTGGCCAAGGCCATTGCCGGTGAAGCCGATGTCCCCTTTTTCACCATCTCCGGCTCAGATTTTGTCGAGATGTTTGTCGGGGTTGGCGCCTCACGGGTCCGGGATCTGTTCATTCAGGGCAAAAAGAATGCCCCCTGTATTATTTTTATCGATGAGATTGATGCGGTTGGCCGCCATCGCGGCGCCGGGCTTGGTGGTGGAAATGATGAACGTGAGCAGACCCTGAATCAGCTTCTGGTGGAGATGGACGGCTTTGAGGCCAATGAGGGTGTGATCATCGTCGCCGCAACCAACCGGCCAGATGTCCTGGACCCGGCCCTGCTGCGGCCCGGTCGTTTTGATCGTCAGGTGATCGTTCCGGTGCCGGATGTCAAGGGCCGCGAGAAGATCCTTGAGATCTACGGCAATAAAACCAAACTGGCCCTGGACGTGGATATGGAGGTCATTGCCCGTGGAACCCCCGGGTTTTCCGGTGCTGATCTTGAGAACCTGGTCAATGAGGCTGCCCTGATGGCTGCCCGTGAAGGGGCGAGCACCATTGACAAGAATACCCTGGATCGGGCCAAAGACAAGATCATGATGGGTGCCGAGCGCCGATCCATGATCATTACCGATAAGGAGAAAGAGGTCACCGCCTATCATGAAGCCGGTCATGCCCTGGTTGCCCGTCTGCTTCCAAACACTGACCCCATTCATAAGGTGACCATTATTCCCCGCGGCCGGGCCCTGGGTCTGACCATGCAGTTACCCCTGGAAGAGAAGTACACTCATTCCAAGGGCTTTCTCAACAATACCCTCTGTATCCTCTTTGGCGGCCGGGTGGCTGAGCGGGTGATCTTTGATGAGATCACCACGGGTGCCGGCAATGACCTGCAGCGGGCCACGGACATGGCCAGAAAGATGGTCTGCGAATGGGGGATGAGTGATGAACTCGGGCCCCTGACCTATGGCAAGAAGGAAGAGCAGATCTTCCTGGGTCGTGAGATTGCTCAGCATCGTGATTTCAGTGAAATGACGGCCCAGAGGATCGATGCGGCAGTCGGTGAGATCGTGACCGAGGCCAATGCCAGGGCTGAGGTCCTTTTGACTGAGCACAAGGACGTCCTGATCCGGATGGCTGAGGAGTTGCTGGAAAAGGAGACCATTGTCCTCACCGACATCGAGCGTATCCTGGCAGAACTGCGGCCGGGCCAGTATGAGCCCGTGGATATGGAAGTCCCTGTGGCCACAGCTGCTGGACGGCCAAAACCTTCTGCTGCCAAACCGCCAGAGAAACAGGAGGCTGCAGGTGAGCCGGAGTCGTCAGAGCCGCAGGCAGAGCCAGCAGCGCCAGCTGAGTCTGGCGCTGGAGATTCTCAGGCCGAGGACAATGGCGATTCCGTGGCCGACGGACTGAAGCAGGAGTAAGTCCCATGTCCTTGGTCCGGGTGATGGGGATCATCAATGTGACGCCGGACTCCTTTTCCGACGGAGGGATCTTTTTTGATCCTGCCGCGGCCAAAGAGCAGGCCGATGAACTGGTTGCGGCCGGTGCTGACCTCCTTGACGTGGGTGGTGAGTCAACCAGGCCCTATGCCGATCCCGTCAGTCTGGAACAGGAGTTGGCCCGGGTCATTCCGGTAATTCAGGCCATTCGCGCCCACCATACGCTTCCCATTTCCATCGATACCACCAAGGCCGAGGTCGCTCGGCAGGCCCTGGCAGCCGGTGCTGGTATCATCAATGATATCTCTGCCCTGCGCAGTGATCCCCAGATGATTGATCTGGTTCGTCAGACTGATGTTCCTTTAATCATCATGCACATGCAGGGAACGCCGGCCGACATGCAGCAGGCCCCCTCGTATACGGATGTGGTCGCTGAAATTTGTGATTTTTTCCGTGAACGTCTGGCCTGGCTTGAGGGGCAGGGTGTTGATCTTGAGCGTGTGACCATTGATCCAGGAATCGGTTTTGGAAAGAGCCAGGCCCATAACCTGACTCTGCTCAAGCATCTCTCCTCATTGACAGCCTTGGGCCGTCCGGTGCTGCTCGGTCATTCACGCAAGCGTTTTATCGGTGAACTCACGGGGTTGCCCCCCGGTGAACGGGACCAGGCCACGGCTGTTCTGTCGGCTTTGGCCGTGGCTCAGGGGGTGTCCATCATCCGGGTCCATGATGTGGCAGCCACCCGTCAGGCCGTGCGCCTGGCCGAGGCCGTACTGGCCGCATAAAAAACCGGTTGCCGCTCTTTTCGCCTATCTTTCATGGATGGGCGCCTTTGTCTTCCAGACTGCTGAGTTCCACACTCTTTTCTTCCTGTAGCCCATCTTCCCGTTGAATGGTGACCTGGATCAGGTCACCGGGTCGACCATCGAGCAAACCGATCCGAATATCGTTCATATCATTCACCTGATAGCTACCAATAGCCAGGAGAATGTCCCCTGCCTTGATTCCTGCCGTACCAGCCTTTCCAAGAGGGCTCAGCTTACTGATGGTCAGTCCTGGTCCGTCGTTGTTTTTTTCCAGAATCACACCGATTTTCCCTGTAGGTGGGAGTTGAATGGGCTCGGTCAAGAGAAAATAGTCGGTGACGCCAGTGAGATCTGCTGACTGGTTTTCATTCAGGAGATTAATAAGGGTGGCCTGGGGGATGTCAATCCTGCGTGCGACTCGTGGTGGGATTCCCGAGTCTGGCCGGGTGTGCTGGGAACCGGCCAGAACCACCATCTGAGTGGTGGGTCTGGCGGTCAGAGTGTCACTGATCACCTGGGCCATGGTCTCATCCCATACCCCCTGGGCTTGAATAAAACCTGAAAAATTTCCCATCCCCTGGTTGTGCATGTCATGAATCTGCTGCAGTCGGTCCCTGTAGGCAGGCAGGCTGAGGTCGCGATCTGGCGGAAGTGTCGCCTGGATTTCAGGGGACAGATGGTCGGTATGGCCGTCTTTGAAGAGTTGGCTGACAATGGATCGTTCAAGATTGAGACCGATCACCGGAATCTGGTGGCGGCGGGCGTAGTTGAAGATTTCGCGGAAAAAACGCCAGTCATAGCGCCAGACCTCGAAATAGCGGGATGCCTTGAGAAATTCCTGCTCATCGATGGTCCCCTGAATATAGGCGTCCAGGGCCGCTTGGCTTGACTGGGGGAACATCTCCATGCCGATGGTGAGATCGGGGTGGAGACGGTGCAGGCCCTGGATGGTCCTGAGTTGGAGCCGGTGATCGGCCATGGAATCATGCTTTTCACCCACATAGATGACCCGATGGTGACGAAGCCCTGTCAGCAGGGTTTGTAATGAGTCATGGATCACTGCTCCACCAATGGGTTCGGATTCAAGTTGAATGCGGATGCCATTTTCGCTGGGCTGGATACTCTTGCTGGTATTGCGGCCCTGGCTGAAAGAAAGACGGGAGTATCGTCCGTAATGGGAGAGCTTGGGTGTGGCGGCCTGGGTCTCGGTGGCTGAGAGGCTCTCCATAAGGACTGCCACTCCCTCGGGCTGGAGTGGGTGCTGCCGGACCTCGAGAGAAAATCCTGAGGTTGTGGCAACACCTGGGCCGAAAATTGAGCGACAGGCTGGGCTGTCGGTCCCCAGAAAGAGCAGGGCCGGGTTGGTGAGGTCCTGGCTGCTGGCCTTGGCGGCCAGGATGATGCGCCAGTGTTCATCCTTGAAATGGTCAAGCAGGGGGACGAAACGTTCCAACTGGTCATCGGCAACAATGACTGTTTTTTGCGGGGAGCCGAGGAAACGGGACCATACCGGTGGCAGTTCTTGCTGGTTCAGGCGCCGGAAAAGGTCATGGTCCGGGTCGATGATCAGTTCGGTGGCGGGATCAGGAAGATCCAGGGTGATGGTGGTTCGGGGCTGGTCGATCCGGCGTTGAAAGTACAGCTCCTGACTGCCGGTGCGGACCATGAGCGGGATGACCAGATTGTAGGGTGTTTCTGTGTGCTGCTCCAGGATAAAACTGAGGCGGCTCTTGCTGTCCTGGGGGCTGCTCTTGATCTGTGAGATAGAAAGGTGGGGGAGATCGTGGCGCTTGAGGGACTGTTGAAAAAACTGGGACAGATTCTCGTCGCTGACTGTGTTGAAGGCATCTTCAATGTCCTGCCAGGATGCTGAACCGTAAAGGTGGCGATCTATAAAATGGCGGAGCCCCTGGTTGAACAGGGTCTCACCCAGGCGCAACCTGAGTTCATGAAAAAGCATGGCTCCACGATGGTATCCCACCGCCCGGACAGCCTCGGCCAGGGGCTGGCGGTGGCTGGGTGAGTGGAAGTCTGCCAGGGAAATAATCGCGTCGGGCTGAACATGGCTCAGGTATTTGATAATGGCCTGCTTGCGCTGTTCCCTGGCCGCATCTGTATCGCCTGAGGCATTCAGTTCAGCCAGAAAAGAGGTCAAGCCCTCGGCCCAGTTGCCCGAGTCCGGAGCGACACCAATGCCGTTACCAAACCAGGAATGGACGATTTCATGACGCAGGGCTGTGTCTTTGATAAAGGGCAGGCGCAGGACCTGCTGACCAAGGAGGGTAAAGGTCGGCATGCCCAGACCGCTGGGGAGCCGGTTGGCTACGATGGCGTAATGTCGGTAGGGGAAAGGGCCCAGTTGTTCCTGCTCCTGAATATGGCGGGTAGCACTTGCCAGGTAATCCTTGCTGAGCGGCAGGTCTTCCTTGAAAAACCAGGTGGTGAGGCTCAGATTGTCATGGATTTTGATCTCACTCACAACGTAGGGGCCAGCCGCCAGATGGATGGCCTTGACCGGCTGGCTGAACGAGAAGCTGACGCTGTCGGATTGTTCCAGAGGAAGAATGTCACTCTCGCTGATTGCCGAAAACCCTTGGGGAAGCTTGACGTCAAGACTGAAGAGCATCTTTCCCAGAGACAGAGGGTGCCACTGGTCTACTAGAGTGATTCCCTGTTTGTCCAGCAGGTTGTCGGGTGAGCCCGGGGGAGTGGTCTTGCGGTAGTGGAGTGTCAGGGTGGTGGCTTCAGAGGTTGGGGGCAGGTGCAAGTGGTCAGCGTTTTGGGGCAAAGGAAGGGTTGTTTCTGCTCCCTGCAGGTCCCGAGTGGCGCGATCGATGGTGAGGCCGGCAAGACTGAAAGTGGTCTCCTGGCCGGCTGGAAGCTCAATGGTGGCCGTGCCAAGCAGCAGGTGCTCATCTGGGACAAAGGAGATATTCAGATGGCAGCTGGGTAATTGAGCCGCAAGGCTTAAGTCTGGAGTGGTGATCAGGTCGAGCAGACAGAACAGGGCCAGGCACAGGGCAGCAGATGGCAGAGAAGTAAATGGTGTATGCACGACTTTCTCCATAACAGTGATTTGAGCAGGATATTGGTTCATTTTCTCTGAACCATTCTACCATGTCCTTGTCTCTTCGGCTTCCCGGAAGATTATTGCTCCTTTTTTCTGCTGATTGGGCGAAAGGGTGCTGCGAATTGAAGGGGAAGTATGGCGTGCAGAACATGCACGGGCCTAGAGAGATCTCGCTGGACGTCCCACTGTCCGGTGTTTGCGGGACAGGGGCTTCCGAATCTCTCCAGCCCGTGATGTCGGTTGAACCATTGACCCTACGGCTGATGGGCGGTGATCCCAAGTATGCGGGTCTGGGAGGCGCTTGGTTGGGGGCTGGGAGCGGTCCCCTGAGGGTGCAAATCCCTTGGCGCTAAATGGCGTCGTGGTCTGTCTCTCCGGTCCGGACGCGAACAATCTTTTCGACCGGCAGGACAAAGATTTTACCGTCTCCTATTTTACCTGTCCGGGCCGCTTTGATGATCGTCTCAATCACCTGGTCAACCCGGTTGGTGTCGACAATGACTTCCATTTTTGTCTTGGGTAGAAAATCAACAACGTATTCTGCTCCACGGTATATCTCAGAGTGTCCTTTCTGGCGGCCGTAGCCCTTGACCTCGGAAACAGTCATGCCTTGAATTCCAATCTCATTGAGTGCTGCTTTGACGTCTTCAAGTTTGAATGGCTTGATGATGGCCTCAATTTTTTTCATATTCTTCCTCGTTCTGGTTAGCTGGCAATTCAACAGGAGGATAGGTCACGAGGCTAAGTTGTCGACGCCTGAATGGCGCTGGCTCTCTTCTGGATGACCGATCTCTGTAACTGGACCTACAAAATTGTAAGATAGATTTTTGTGCAAAGCCTTCTCTGGTATCAGCTGGATGCAGGTTGTGACACTGCCCGTATCCAGCTGACTTTGTTTACAGACTGTAACCAACTTCCTTGTGATCCGTGATATCCAGACCCTGGACTTCATCTTCAAGAGTGGCACGGAGACCAATCATAGCATCGATTGCTTTCAGGATAATAAAGGTCACTATCATCGAATAGGCGATGGTTGCCCCGGCACCGATTGCCTGCACCAGAAGCTGGTGGGGATTGCCAAAGAACAGGCCGTCAGCACCACCAGGATTCCAGGCAACAGAAGCGAAAAGTCCTGTGGCAAGGGCTCCCCAGAGCCCACCGACACCATGGACACCGACAACATCCAGGGCGTCATCGTACCCAAGTTTGGACTTCATCAGGACGGCCATATAGCAGAGGGCTCCTCCCACCAGACCGATGATAATGGCAGAGATCGGGCTGACAAAACCTGCGCCGGGGGTGATTGCAACCAGCCCTGCAACTGCTCCAGAGGCAGCGCCCAGGGTTGTGGGCTTGCCCTGGATCTTCCACTCGGCCAGGACCCAGGAAAGGGCGCCGGCTCCGGTGGCGACCTGGGTGGTGAAAAGGGCCAGTACGGCAATGGGGCCGGCAGACAGGGCAGAGCCGGCATTAAATCCAAACCAGCCAAACCATAAGACCCCAGCGCCAAGAATGGTCATGGGCAGATTGTGGGGATGCATTGATTCGCGTCCCCAGCCTTTCCGTTTTCCGAGCACGATACAGGCGACAAGGGCGGCGGCACCGGAGTTGATATGGATGACCGTGCCACCGGCAAAATCAAGTGCTCCCATTGCCCCGAGCCACCCGCCACCCCAGACCCAGTGACACACAGGGAAGTAGACAAACGTGGACCAAAGCAAGGTGAACAGGACAAAGGCGGTGAATTTCATGCGCTCGGCATAGGCCCCGGTGATCAGGGCGGGGGTGATAATGGCAAACATCAGTTGGAAGGCGCAGAAGAGCAAGTCAGGAACCGTGTCTGAGTAGGGTCCGATACCTGTGGTGACGCCGTTGAGTCCGACATATTTCAACCCGCCGATAAATCCGCCGATGTCAGGGCCAAAAGCAAGAGAGTAGCCGTATAACACCCAGATGATAGAGATCAACCCCAGACAGAGGAAACTCTGCATGGTGGTCGAGAGCACGTTTTTTGAGCGCACCAACCCCCCATAAAAAAGTGCCAGACCAGGGGTCATCAACATTACCATGGCGGTTGCCACGAGCATAAACGCTGTATCACCAGTATCCATTTTTAAATTTTCCCGTGTTGAGTTTTTCTTCTTGATCTGTTGAGCCTGCAATTTCTCAGCGCAGACTCAACAGCTCTGTCCTGTGAATCAGCACTGGTAAAGCAACCTTTGGGCCAGACCGTGATAAAAACAATAATATGCATTAAAAACAGAAAGAAAGCAGAAAAAAGATCAAAATATTTCACCGAAATAAATGACAATGTTGTTATGTTTTTACGTTAAATATGACAATATTGTCATGTGCCCTCATCGTTTCTGGACCTCTTTTTTTGCCAAACCGTGGTGTCAGGACTGGACAATCGGCCAAAGAATCACCCTCATGGGGCTTGGTAGGATTCAATAGGTCTGGGGCCGGGGGTTGAACATGGACCGGGACTTTTGTCATCGCCTTGATTATGGTAGGCTACCTGTAACGATTCACCTGAAATAACTGTTCACTGGCGGTTTCATAACTCTATTGCTCTGATCAGGAATGGGAAGAGGCAGGAGCAGGAAGGTCCCTGATCGGCGTATCTGAAACATGGGCGACGGATAAGTCGTTCATGTTTCGGGCGAAGCGTAGCTGGACAGGGACCTTCTTGCTCCTGCCGGGCCAGGCTCACCACCATAAGCCTCTGTTTGAAGATCTTAATGAAGAGTTACGGGCCAATTTGATCAAGTGCGTCACGGCCAAGTAAGTCTCCCGAATGAGGGATGGTGAGAGGTCAAAGGCATCCTCATGATCCCCCTGGTTTGGTACTATTGCCTGGTTTCAGATTCCGCTTCACTCTGGTTGTTGTGTCTATGCGAATTAAACTTGTGGGTATTAACGCCCGTTTCAGCCATTCCTGCCTCGCCCTTTTCTATGTGCGTAACGAAGTTGAACGCCACTGTCCCGGGGTCGAAATTGAGCTGTGCCAGCTGACCATCAATGATCCCTATTACGAGACCCTGCTCCGGCTCAGTGATGGGTCACCCGACTGTATCTGTTTTTCGGCGGCGATCTGGAATTCCGAGCGGGTCGCGGCCCTGATCAGGGATCTGGCCGTCTGTCTGCCCAATTGTCATCTGCTGGTGGGTGGCCCCCAGGCCAGTGAGTTAGGTCGGACGCTTGAACCCGGGTTGTGTACCGTGGTTATTGGTGATGTGGAGGGGCTGGGCCCTGATTTTTTTGCTGATCTTGTGGCCCGGACCCTGCGCTCGGAGTACCGGGGATCATTTTGGGGGGCAGGCAGGAGAGTCCTGGATTTTCCGTATCGGGCCGATGACTTTGGTGAACATCTTCTGCATCGTAATATCTATTATGAGAGCTCCCGTGGCTGCCCATTTGCCTGCAGTTACTGTCTGTCGGCAGCGGAACGGGGGCTTTTTCATAAGGAACTGGAACAGGTGTTTGCTGAACTGGGTTCTATCTTGGCTCACAGACCTACCGTCCTTCGATTTGTCGATCGGACATTCAATGACCGACCGGAAAGGGCACTGGCCATCTGGCGCTTCCTGATTGGGCAGGATAGTTCGACCCTGTTTCATTTTGAGATCGCCCCGGATCGTTTCAATGAAGAGATGTTTGATTTTCTGGCGACTGTCCCCCCCGGTCGCTTCCAGTTTGAGGTCGGTATTCAGTCGACTCACGAAGCAACGCTACGGGCCATCAACCGGACCATGGATTCTAAAGTAGCCGGGAAGACTGTCCGGCGCCTGGCGTCTCTGCAGAATATCTTTCTCCATGTTGATCTGATTCTTGGCCTGCCTTATGAGGATTGGGAGGCCTTTCTCTGTTCATTCAGTGAAGTCTTTGCCATGGGCGGTCAGTATATCCAGATGGGGGTCTTGAAGTTGCTCCCGGGCACTCCCATGGTTGCCACGGCCACTGAGACTGGTGCTCTTGCCTGTGCCGGGCCACCGTATACAATTGTGGCCAACCGCTGGCTTGATCATGTAAGCCTGCGTGAGTTGTACTGGTTCTGTGAGTGCGTTGAGCGATTTGTAAATAATCGTTATTTTTGTTCGCTCTGGGACTGGCTCAGACGCTCGCCCGAAGATCCGGCAACCTTTTTTCTTGCCCTGCTGGAGTGCGCGCAGAAACATGACTTCTTCGACCGGGCCCCCACCCAGGAGTTGCTGACCGAAGTGCTGGCCGGGTTGCTTGCCGTCCGTCCCGATGCCCCTTTGCTCCTTGGTCTGTTGCGCCATGACTGGTTACGTTGTGGACATCGCTTTTTGCCGCCATCGCTGGCACCTGTTGCCGAACTTCAATGGCAGAAGACGCTCAGGGATGAATTGTATCGTACCTTGCCTGTGGAATGGCTGGGGATTTACTCAGGGGCTGAACGGAATCATTTCCTCAAAAAGGCCATGTTTGCCAGTTTTCCCGTAGACGTACTCGTGGCGCTGGGCCATGCCTGTCCCGGTGACCATGGTGTTCTGGCCTTTGGCCCTGAACGGGATCAGGGGCTTTATCGCTGGCAGCAGGTGATCCTGCTGGCTGGCGGTCAGAAGCTGGCCATGGAGGGGAGGGCGCCAGGTTTTGGACTGTCATCCGAGTCTCTTGCCAAATGATCTTTTTGCCCAATCTCTGCCTGATGATTGGAATGTTATCTTCGGCAATATCTGTTAAATGTCCTCGGTAAGGTTTTCCACCGACCTTGATCTTTAACGAAAATTATCATGTTACAAGAGGCCCACTTCCCTGATTTGATGATCTTTTGTTGTTTCCTGCGTTAGATGCGGGTAGGGTGGAACCGAGAAATATTGTTTGCTGCACTGGGCTTATCTGTGGTGGGCCTGTATGAACTGTTTTGAGAATCAAGGAGTTGGAAATGGAGACAATGCGCGTCAAAATCATGAACGCTATCGCCCCGGAAGGGCTGGCCCTTTTCGATGAGGGCTTTCAGTACGGACCGGATGAGACCGAGCCCCTGGGGATTTTAGTTCGATCATCGCCCGTGAATGTGGCTGATTATCCTGCGGTGCTGGCCGTGGCCCGGGCTGGTGCCGGGACTAACAATATCACGGTTGAAGAGGCCACGGCCAAGGGGGTTTGTGTGTTTAATACCCCCGGGGCCAACGCCAATGCAGTGGTTGATCTGGTCTTTCCCATGATCGGCATCTGGTTGCGTAATATTTATAAAGGAATTGCCTTTTGTGATGGCCTGGCCAAAATTCCCCGTGATCAGGTTTCGCTGGAGGTTGAACGTCGCAAGTCGGCTTTTCGTGGGGTCGAAATCGCCGGGAAAAGTCTTGGGGTCATCGGTCTGGGGCAGATTGGCGTACGATTGGCCAACGGTGGTATCCACCGGTATATGCGGGTCTTTGGCTATGACCCGTCGCCCAGTCTGGATAACATCCATAACCTGCTGCCCGAGGTCACCGTGACGCGTTCCATGCGTGCGGCCCTGAAAGAGTCGGATATTGTCAGCCTGCATCTGCCTTTGAATGATAATACCCGGGGGATGGTGAATGCTGAATTTGTTGCCTCCATGCGCCCCGGTGCGATTCTGGTCAATTATTCCAGGGGGCCTGTGGTGGATGAGCAGGCCGTCCTTGATGCCCTGAACTCCGGACATCTTGAGGCCTTTATTACTGATTTCCCGAGTGCGGCAATCATTGGTCATGACAAGGTGCTGATCACCCCGCATCTCGGGGCCTCGACCCATGAGTCTGAAGAAAACTGTGCCTGCATGGCCGTGGGAGAATTGATCGGCTATCTCCGCTATGGTAATGTGGCCCACAGTGTTAATTTCCCCAATATTGAGTCAATCCCGGCCGATAACGTCCATACCCGCTTGATTGTCATTAATCAGGATGTCCCGGGCATGATCAGCTTTGTGACCGGAGTGCTGGGCAAGCATCATGTCAATATCGCCAATTATCTCAATCGGTCCAATGGAAAAATCGGTTATAATATCATTGACCTTGAGACTGAGATCCCTTCAGGGGTCATTGCTGATATCGAGGCGCATGGCGATGTGATAAGGACACGTTGCATCGAGCTGAATCAGCGGTAGATGATAGGCGGTCTGGTTCTGGTCAGTGGCTGCGGTGCAGGGACTGCTGGTGTAATTTTTAACCCGAGGCTGTGTAATATTTTGTACGTCCTGGAATCCCTGCTCAGGGAAGAAAGGAACGGGAATCATTCTTTTCTGGGTATAGAAAACTGTATATTCTCAGTCATGTGACCGCTGTCTGTTGCAGATGTTTTTTCTGTTAACCTGTTAATATAAAATATAATAATGGTTTTGTTTCTCGTTTGGCATGGAGTGTGCTATGTAAAAGACATCTCTTCTCTCCTTTCTCCAGGAAAAAGCCAATCCCGTTTCAGTGGGATTGGCTTTTTTCGTTTGTTCCCTCCACCTGTTATAACTCGTCCGAGTGCATGAAGATTCCTGTTATTCTTGAACGATGTTCGGGATATGCCCCGGACCACCTCCTGGTTCAGATCGATCTGGTCCTGAGTTCTCTTGTCTGGCCGGTTTCTCTGCGCGGGGCACGGATTATGCTCAAGCCGAATCTGATCACGGCTCGCGCCTCAGCCCTGGCATGCACTCGGGCCGAACTGGTGGCTGCGACGGCGACCTGGTTTCTGGCTCAGGGGTGCCGGGTTGCGGTGGGTGATTCTCCCGCTCTGGGGCGGGCGAGCGCGGTCATGGAGAAACACGGAATTCTTCAGGCCCTGGCTGGCCTGGATGTCGAGGTGGTGGATTTTGTGACCCCCAGGCGCTGTGAACTGGCCCGGGGTGTGCAGGTCAGTGTGGCTGCGGAGGCGCTGGACTGTGATCTCCTGGTCAATCTGCCCAAGGTCAAGGCCCATGATCAGCTCTATGTGACTCTGGCGGTCAAGAATCTGTTCGGGGTGGTGCTCGGTGCCCGCAAACCCTGGCTTCATATGCGTCATGGCGGGTCGCATGCCTGTTTTGCCGAAATTCTTCTGTCGCTGGTGGGTCTGTTGCCCAGTCAGGTGGCGCTGGCCGATGGTGTTCAGGTGATGACCGGCCACGGGCCCATGTCTGGCTCGCCTTTGGATCTCCACTGTCTGGCCGCTTCGCTCTCGCCGGTGGCCCTGGATACGGCCCTCCTTCAGGTGCTGGAGTTGAATCCTGATCTTTGCCCCGTGCATCAGGCGGCCCGGCGCAGAGGGATCAGTGGGAGTGCCTTGGATGATCTGGCGTTTTCCCGCGCTGTTCCAGCTGATTTTGCCGGTTCCTGTTTTGAGGCCCCGGGGGTATTGGCTCCTGTCCGCTTTAATCCTCTTCGCTATGTGGTCGGCAGCCTGAAGCGGCTGAAGACGGCCCTGACGCCCTGATTGTCATGGAACTGTGCCTGAATTTGTTGTAGATTGTTTGTCTGTAGGATTTTTGGTTTGAGGGTGAGGGTGTACTCACTGTAAAATGGACGCAGACGCAATGTCTTGTTATGAGGGCCTGTTATGTATAATTTGAAAGGGAAAGTCGCATTGATTACCGGAGGCTCCAGGGGGATTGGCCGGGCCATCGCGATTCGTCTGGCCGAGCACGGGGTCAACGTGGTGGTCAACTATGTCCGTCACAAGCGTGATGGTGAGGATACGGCCAGGCTGGTGGAGCAGCATGGGGTCCGCTGTCTCCTGGTGAAGGCCAATGTGGCCAAGGAAGAGGATGTGACTGCCATGTTCGCGATCCTTCGGTCTGAGTTTGGCACCCTTGATTTTCTGGTCTCCAATGCCGCTTCAGGCGTCCTGAAACCGGCCATGGAGTTGACGGAACGTCATTGGAACTGGGCCATGGATATCAACGCCCGGGCCCTGTTGACTCTCGTGCAGCAGGGATTGCCGTTGATGGTACCAGGGAGTCGGGTGCTGGCGGTCTCCAGTCTTGGGGCTATACGGGCCATTGAAAACTACACCACGGTTGGGGCATCAAAGGCGGCCCTGGAGTCCCTGGTGCGTCATCTGGCCGTTGAACTGGGGCCCAAGGGGATTCGGGTCAATACGGTCAGCGCCGGGGCCGTGGATACAGATGCCCTGAAGAAATTTCCCAATCGTGATGAAATTCTGGATACTGCCTTGGCTCGAACCCCTCTGGGCCGCCTGACCACGCCCGAAGATGTGGCCGATGTGGCCCTGTTCCTCTGTTCGTCCCTGGCTGATATGGTTCAGGGACAGGTCCTGACCGTTGATGGGGGGTATGCCATTCGCGGCTGAGATCTGTTCTCTTTAAGTACTCTTGATTAAGAGGCTGGGCTGTTCAGTCCAGTCCCCCAACTTTTACTGTTGTGCCAACGACCCGGTTGACATCACTCAGGCATCAGCGGCCTTTGGGATTGGTATCGGCACAGCGGCAAGCTCCGGTCTTTTTCTCGGCCATGATTCTCTCCTTGATGGTCGAGTGACCGTTGGTCGCAAGATCGGCCAGAAGATCGCCTCGGGTGTAGTGAAAGCAATAACAGATCAGTTCGTCGTTTGTTTGTTTCATGGAATGTTCTTGATGGCTCCGGGCCAGCTCTGATTGCTGTCTTCGAAGGGGTGATGACCAGTTACTGTCCGGATAGTATGGATATCTCTGGTAGTAAGGCGAGAATGGTTGATAAACTCGTCACAGGTGTCGTTTCGGCAGCTGTGACGAGTTTATCAACTCTGGTTAAGGGGTCAAGAGGCTGTTTGAAGTTATCAAGGCGTAAAAGGGGGGCAACGTTCAGTTGTCTGGCTGACAGGCTCCTCTGTCTGCCGAATGAGAATAGATGGCCATCGACAGACAGAGGATTTGTGTTGCCCTGTTTAATTCGGTTCGTCGTGGCAGAGTGCGCAATCCTGGGAGATGACTTTGCCGAAGTTGGTGGAGTGCTCCTCGTCGTGGCAACGGAAGCAGCCAAACCCTTCATCGGCATAGCGGTGGCCCATGTGCGCGGGGTATGTGTTCCAGGTCACGTTCATGGCCGGCCAGATATTGTTGAGGTAGGTTTCCAGGAGAAAACTGCCTGAGGTGATCAGGCTCTGCTCGTTTTTAGCAACGAATTCCGCCCCATGTCTCTCGGCCTGGAGATCAAGCAAGGTCTCGACAATCTGCTCGCTGGCTTCGTCGCGGCTGGTGTACTCTTTTTTGAGCACAGTAATTGAATCTTCCCGGATTCCTGCAAGGTTCGGGTCAATGCGCTTGCTCAACAGGCCGAAATCGATTCGTTCCTCCAGATCATCATAGACATGGGTTGGCCGGTTGTGACAGTCTATGCAGTCCATAGTCCGCCATTCGTGGGTGCTCTCTTCCGCTCCGGCAACCGTATACTCTTCGGTGACCCCTTTGTCCTTGGTTACCTTGATTCGGCCGATCTGTGTCCGTTTATCGTTCATGGGTTGATACTGGACCTTGATATTATTACTCACGTGCCAGTGGATACCCTCAAAGGTGTCGGTGACTGGATTGCGGCCGCCAATATGGAGGGCGATCTCCTGAACAGAGGGTTCCAGCTGATCCTTGTTGGAAAAGGAGATAAAGGTCTTGACCTTCTTGCCGTGGAATTTCTCGGGCCAATGGCACTGTTCACAGGTATCGCGGGCCGGTCGCAGATGCTCCACCGGGGCGGGGACCGGGCGGCTGTAGTTGCCTTGAAAGACGGCCTGGACCTGTCTCAGACCGGAAATCTTGGCCCGGACATACCAGTCTGCACCCGAGCCGATGTGGCATTCAACACAGGAGACTTTGGCGTGCGGGGAACGCTGGTAGGCGGTGTACTCAGGATCCATGACCTTGTGGCAGACCACGCCGCAGAAATAGGGGGAGTCAGTGAAGTGATACCCCTCGTAACTGACCACTGCCAGCAGGGTAACGTTGATGACGGTCAGGACCAGAAACAGGATGATGGTCTTGCGGTGTTTTGGATCGCTGAGGTTGATGGTCAGATGATCAGCACTGAGGGTGGCGCCGAACCATCCACGGCGATGGAGAAAACAGGACAGGGGGATGCTCACGAGACCGAAGAGCATTCCGATCGGCAGAACCAGAAAGGTGAAGATCGAGGCGTAGTGGTTGTCGATCAGGCCTGCCATATGGGCAAAGAGACTGATGACCAGCAGGGTGATACTGATGGTGGTGACCGAGATGCCCATCAGTCCCAGAGGTGTCCTCCAGGTACAGTTGAGCAACGATTGCCAGGCTCCGTGGTGTACAGGTGGTTGCTGGTTTTGTGGGTCTGGGGTGATGTCGGGTGTCGTCATGTCTCTTTTCCTTGTGAAGTTCTTGTAACCTTTAGATTCCAGAAAACAAGCTTGCTGTGCCGATGGTTTTACCCTGGATACTGGCAATATATCCAGGGTAAAACCATCGGCATGGCAAGCTGTTGAATGAAAATGCTGTGGTTAAAAGTATTCCTGCGTTAATGCCCGGGTCAGGGGCGTTTGAGGAGGGCGGCCATTCGCTCTCCGTCTTTAATGATTTGTCCCAGCAGTTTCTGCTGGTCCTGAGTGAGTTCCTGTTCGCTGAATGAATCACTGAGGAGTTGAGTTATGTTTATGATTCCATTTAAGATGTTGGTCGAGTTGTTGACGAGAATGTTGAGGCGCTCTTCCTGCTCATGGAGTATGTCTTCGAGCTGTAAATCTCCGGCGGGCTGTTCTGCGCTGAGCCGTTTGTTGATGAGTTCAAGAAATGCCCTGATTTCCCGGCAGGCCCCGGGTGGGACGGGCAGGAAAAGTTTGTAGCTGCTCGTGCTGTCGGCAAGGGCTGAGAGACCGATCAAGGGAAGGATCGCTTTGCGATAAATGATGACCAGGGTCAGGCTGATCAGGGCGATGATCAGACCCAGGATAGTGATGAACATCCCCTGGAAATCCACCACCCTGGCCTTGAGTTGACTGACAATAATCCGGTCAAACTGCATCAGATGTTCTGAAATTGTCCGGAGCTGCTCCTGGAGCACATGTCCTGCCTGGGATTTATTGGTGGCGGCTGGAAGGGCACGGACCGTAACGGCAAGTTGACTCAGGTCGATCTTGCCGGCCACGGCCAGTTTGTATTCACCTGGAATGAGAGGGTTCTCAAAGAGGCGATTGAGTTTCTGGAGGATTCCCTGAATGTCGTCAGCACTGGCTGCAACTACATTCCAGTCACCGTCAATCAGGCCGGAGGTGATCTCTTCGCGTAATGTGGAAAATTGGAAGAGGATGACCTCGCTTTCGCTGATGATCTGGTTGTAGTTGGAGCCGAGTCGCTGTTGTCTCAGGCCAAGCAGGATAATGGAGCCCAGAAGCAGAGCCACGGTGATGATGGCGATATTGAGGAGGCGTTTCAGGGAGTCCATGTCAGCTCTGGGTGAGGACGTTGTGGCCGCAGTTGTCGATTGCCGGACAGGTGCTGCATGTATCCTTGCGGACCGGTGGGTCAGCGGCTTCTTTTTTGATGCTGCACTCGGTGATGATCTCAAATTCTTCGTTGTCCAGGGTTTCGACCTGGAGGAGGATCTCAGCCAGATTCTTCAGCAGACACTGTTCCTGGCTCAGGATCTCAATGGCTTCCTGGTAACAGTTTTCGAGCAGTTCACCGATTTCCTGATCGATCTGGCGTGAAGTCTCATTGCCCATGGCCAGACGTTGCGAGGGACCGCCAAGGAAGCCGGAGTCGTCTATAACAAAGGCCTGTGGGCCCAGGGTCTCACTCATTCCCCATTTGCAGATCATGCTGGTGGCGATATCCGTGGCCTGAAGGATGTCACCCTGAGCCCCGGTGGAACGCTGGTTAAAGACGATTTTTTCGGCGGCTCGTCCCCCCATGAGGATGGTAATCCTGTTTCTGAGATAGTTGTAGGAATAGGCGTGGCGGTCGTTCAGGGGAAGTTGCTGGGTCTGGCCCAGGGCCCGGCCGCGTGGGATAATAGTTATTTTGTGAAGAGGGTCAGTCTCGGGAAGCTTTTTGGCAATGATGGCATGACCGGCTTCGTGGTAGGCAAGCGCGTTCCGGTCTTTGTCCGTCATCACAAGACCCTTGCGTTCGACTCCCATGAGAATGCGATCACGGGCAACGTCAAATTCATGGGCGCCGATCTCACTTTTTCCTTTACGGCCGGCCAAGAGTGCGGCTTCGTTCACCAGATTGGCCAGTTCTGCTCCGGTAAATCCGGGTGTGGCCTGTCCTATGGCGGCCAAAACGACATCTGGGGCAAGTTTTACTTTCTTAGCGAAAATTTCGAGAATTTTGATTCTCCCCTTGATGTCAGGGGGCAGAATATTGATCTGACGATCGAAGCGGCCTGGGCGGCGCAGGGCTGGGTCAAGGATGTCCGGGCGATTGGTGGCGGCCAGGACGACGATGGTGTCTGAGGTGTCAAAGCCGTCCATCTCTACCAGCAGGGCGTTCAGGGTCTGGCCCCGTTCGTCCTGGCCGCCGGCAGAGGAGCTGCCGGTTCGGCTCGCGCCCACGGCATCGATTTCATCAATAAAGACAATACAGGGCGTATTTTTTTTGGCTTCCTTGAAAAGATCGCGGACCCGAGAGGCCCCGACGCCGACAAACATCTCTACAAAATCTGAGCCGCTGAAGCTGTAAAAGGGTACTCCGGATTCGCCTGCTACGGCTTTGGCCAGGAGTGTTTTACCTGTTCCGGGAGGACCCTGCAAAAGAACGCCACGGGGGATGTTGCCTCCAACCTGGCTGTATTGTTTCGGATTCTTGAGAAATCCGACGATTTCTTCCAGCTCTTCTTTGGCCTCAGGGATACCGGCAACGTCAGCAAAAGTGATCGGGGTGTGCCCTTTGTGAGGGCCGATTAATTTGTCACTGGCAAAACGGCTCTTCTCTGCCCTGATCTTGTTGCGGTACATGGTGCCTCCGATCACCAGGATCAGGGCAATGATCAGAAAAGCAACGCTGGTTTGAAAGATGAGAGTTGAGTAGTCATTGAAAAAAACGACCCGGATATTCTTCCCTTCGGCCCTGGCCGCCACCTGGGCCGGGTCCGGCACTGTAGTCTGGTAGATAAAACCCTTGTTGGTGGTGACCTTTGCCCGGTTACCGGTAAGCTCTACCAGTTCGATTTCGTTCTGGTACAGGTGTTTGATGAATTCACTGTAGTCATGGTTCGGACTCCTGTTTTCAAGCATCCAAGAGAGTCCGGCAAAAATCCCGATGATAATCAAGATCATGAGGATGAGCAAATTACGAATCAGTGCGGCCATAGATTGTATTCCTTGTCTGAGGAGTCAGCGGTGGTGCAAGATCGGCTGGCTGGTAAAAGTAGGTCTGATCTGATCAGGAGGCTCCGATTGTTTCAATGGCTATCAGCTCCCACTTAAGGAATACTATAAGAAAAGCCAGAGAGATACAAATCTCTCTGGCTTTTTTTTTAAATCTGGATGCGATTAGTTGACAGTTGGTCAGTTGTAATGATCCCTGCAGACGTTGGTGCTGTTTACTGATTAGAGTCCAGCCACGGCCTTGAACCAGCTGCTGACCAGTTCCAGGGGGCCGCCGTTTTGAACCATGGCGCTGACCAGGGCGATCAGGCTCCAGCCACCGATAATTGCTCCGAAGGCCGCGATTGAGATCATGCCAACTTTGGAAACTTCGCTGCCTACACTGCTTTCTTCACGGGTCAAAGTTTGGCTGGTTGTTCTTGTTTTGGTGTTGGTCATCTCGCTCATGGTCGTCTCCAGGTGGTCGTTCGTGGTGTTGTCAGAGGGTGAAATGTGACTGTTACTCTTACAGGCCGTTAACTGCCTTGAACCAATTCAGTGCCAGACCCAAGGGGCCGCCGCTGTTGACCATTCCGCCGATCATTGAGGCAAATCCCAGGATACCGATGGCGATGGAACCGATGGCAAAGGCAGAGATGGTAACGTGTGCAAGGGTGTCACTGACGCGAGTGTTGTCTTTGGTGGTAACGTTAGTGGTTTGCAGAGTTTTTGTAGTTTCCATGATGTTCTCCTTATTTGAATCGTTAAGAGGTGTCGTTCTTGGCTTTGTCTTTGTTATAGCATGAAGCGTGCCACATTGTGGTTGTGTCCCGGATGTTTGTGTATGTTCGCTAGTATATATTTAAAATTGTTGAATATTAAATATTTCTTATTCTGCCGTTCGTTGGGTGAATGGAATGGGGAAAGGATGAAGAGATGTTTGAGTCTGCGAAAATGGGGTCGATTCGTTGCAAGAGTGTTGCATGCTGGTGCGATTACTGTTGCACGCTTGTTGTTACGCAACAGTAATGCAACGCTTGCGTGACAACGAGTCGGTTTCGACCTTGTTTCAGTGTTCGTAGGATACGTGTCGTGATCAACGACAATTATAATTTCTGGTCGATAAGAAGTCGTATGTTTTCTCAGTGATACGTGTCTGCAGGTATGTCCATGGAGAAAATGTGTCCAGCGGTTTAAGATATGTCACGATAAAGGCGATCACAACGGTGTTGCACTGCAATCTAGTTGTGATGGGGCCGAAACGGCTCATTCTGATAAACTGAAATGGTGCTGGCGCAAAAACAGGGGGCGGTGTTTGAAACTGTGTGGAAACAAAGAAGGGATACAGAATGATGCGGGAGGTGTTACGGACATCATAAGAAAAGCCAGAAAGATGAAAATCTCTCCGGCTTTTCTTTGAATCTTGATGCGATGAGCAGGCGGTCAATCAGTTTATCAAAAAGTTCACCAGCGACCATCATTGGCTATATCGAAGGAGTAAACATTCATAGCTGGTTGTGTGTGGCCATTTTAATCCAGACATGCTGCCTGGTTATTAACCCCTGCAGACGTTGATGCTGCCCAATTAAAGTCCGGCCACGGCCTTGAACCAGCTGCTGACCAGCTCCAGCGGGCCGCCGTTTTGAACCATGGCGCTGGTCAGGGCGACCAGGCTCCAACCACCGATAATTGTCCCAAAGGCCGCGATTGAGATCATGCCAACTTTGGATACTTCGCTGCTTACACTGCTTTCTTCACGGGTCAAAGTTTGGCTGCTTGTTCTTGTTTTGGTGCTGGTCATCTCGCTCATGGTCGTCTCCAGGTGGTCGTTCGTGGTGTTGTCAGAGGGTGAAATGTGACTGTTACTCTTACAGGCCGTTAACTGCCTTGAACCAATTCAGTGCCAGACCTAAGGGGCCGCCGCTGTTGACCATGCCGCCGATCATTGAGGCAAAGCCCAGGATACCGATGGCGATGGAACCGATGGCAAAGGCAGAGATGGAAACGTGTGCAAGCGTATCACTGATGCGGGTGTTGTCGTTAACGGTAACGTTTGTGGTTTGCAGAGTTCTTGTAGTTTCCATGTTGTTCTCCTTTATAGAATCGTTAAGAGGTGTCGTTCTTGGCTTTGTCTTTATTGTAGCATGAAGCGTGCCACATTGTGGTTGTGTGCCGATTGTTTGTTTGTTTCCGGTGTAGGTAGCTGGAATTGTTTGATTTTAAATGTCGATTATTGTGCCGGTGTATTGGAGGGATGGATGAGAGGCAGAAAAAGGAGGCTTGAGATTGCGAAAAAAAAGCTATTTGTTGCAAAAGTGATGCATGTTGATGCATTTATCGTTGCACAACTGTTGCAGCGCGACAGTTGTGCAACGATTGTGTCACAATGCGTAGGTTTTGGTTTTGATTGATGATAAGTGTGGTTAGCGTCTGAATGGAGAATGGATGGAAGCCATCCTGTTGAAGTGGCGTCTCTTTTTGGCTGCCTGGCTGCGGCTTCTGCCACTGCGACAGAGATGGTGTGCCAGCGAGAAAGGATGGCGTCCCATCCTTCTCTGAAATGCCACAGGGGGGGGCAAACGAAATTATTGCAACGCCCTCTTATTAAGATGGTGCAGAAATGGCACCTGTGTGAAAAAGGATGGAACTGGGCTTTGAGGCCTTGTGAGGTGCAAAAAAAGTGCAGCAGGACCCAGCGATGGGTGTGTTTCTTTGTTCAATGGTGCGATCAGCGTCAAGGCAGGTTCAGAAGGTGGTCCAGGTGGTAGCGTTTAATTTTGCGATAGAGGGTGGAGCGATCCATTCCCAGAAGGCGAGCGGCTTTGGTCTTGTTGCCCCGAGTCCGTTTAAGGATCGTCTCGATTTCGTCCTCCTCCCGTTCGAATTCAAAGGGTGGTGGTGCGGGCGTGTGGGAGGGGAGTTCTCCCTGGGGCACAGGTGCCTGGGGTTCTATGGTCAGTGGCTGGATTTCCTGGGGGAAGAGATCCAGGGATAGAGTGGGGCCGTGAGAAAGGACGCAGGCCCGCTCCATGATGTGACGGAGTTCCCGGACGTTGCCGGGCCAGGTGTAATTGGTCAGGGCCTGCATGGCTTGGTCGGATATGTGGTTGATCTTTTTGCTTAACTTGTCGCGAAACATGGCCAGGAAGTGGTTGGCCAGCAGGGGAATGGCCCCTTCACGTTTTCGTAAGGGGGGGAGATTGATTTCCACGACCTTCAGTCGGTAGTAGAGGTCTTCGCGAAAAAGCCCGGCCCGGACCTTTCCCTGAAGGTCGGCATTGGTGGCGGCGACAACCCGGACATCGACCTGGACGAAATGGTCACCACCCACCGGGGTAAAGGTTTTTTCCTGGAGAAAGCGGAGCAGGCGGAGCTGCATGCGTGGTGAAATGTCACCAATTTCGTCAAGGAACAGGGTCCCCTTGTCCGCTTGCAGGATTTTACCGGGCCGGTCACGGTCTGCGCCGGTAAAGGCCCCCTTGCGGTGACCAAAGAGTTCGCTCTCCAGCAGGGTCTCGGTGACTGCGGCGCAGTCAACTTTGATTAATGCCCTGTCATGCCGGGGGCTTTCGGCGTGCAGGGCCTCGGCGGCCAACTCTTTTCCTGTCCCGGATTCACCGGTGATGAGGACCGAGGTGTCAACCCGGCCCACATTTTCGATCAAAAGATAGACCTGTTGCATGGCCGCGCTGGAGCCGACATAGCCGTGAAAGCGAGAGCGGGTTTCGATGCTGTGGTCGGGTTCGGCCAGAGTGATGTCACGCGCGACGATGACTGCTCCGTGGAACTGCTGCTCCCCATCCTTGAGCGGGGCGGCGTTGAGGCTGATCATCCGGATTGAGCCATCTTTTTTCAGGCACTCCACCTGATGTTCCCGGACTTCTTCCTGTTGTTCAAGAACTTTGCGAGCATCGTGAAAACAGGCCAGACCCATATCGCCGGGGAGATTTGTGATATTGTTCGCATCAATCGCGCCGTTTTCCTGGAGCCATTTTCGAGCCGTATCATTGAGCTCGACGATATTCATGTCCTTGTCAATGGTGATGATGGCATCGCGCACTGAACTGAAAATCGTTTCCAGGTAGAGACGATACTGTTCGTTTTCCTGTCTGAGGCGTTGCTTTTCTTTTTCCAGTTCCCAGTGCTTGAGGGCCTGACGGGTGAAACGAAGGAGGTTTTCCTTGTTCACGGGTTTCGGGATGTAGTCAAAGGCACCGTGGCGTACGGCCTCGGCCGCGGTATTCAGATTGGGAAAACCGGTGATCATGACCACTGGACATGTTATCCCCCTGTCTCTGATTTCACGCAGGAGGTCGGTGCCGTTGCGGTCGCCCAGGACAATATCGCTGATGATCAGATCAAAGTTCTGGTGGCTGAGGGCAAGCAGTGCCTCGTCCAGTGAGGCGGCGGTGACAATGGGACTGTAGCCTTCCCTGGTCAGAAACATCTCAAAGGTCAGGCGGATGCTTTCTTCGTCGTCGACAATCAGGATAGGGGTTGAGTCGCTGGGCATGGTCAGGGTCAGGGGGTGGAGGGATCAAGGGGCAATGTAATGGTCGCTGCCGTATACTTGTTGAGAACAGAGTCGATCTTGATGGAACCGTTATGGTTTTTAATGATTCCGTAACTGATGCTCAGGCCCAGGCCAGTCCCTTCACCAGCGGGTTTGGTGGTAAAGAAGGGGTCGAAGAGTTTGCTGAGAATTCCCTGCGGAATGCCGGTCCCTTGATCACGAATCGTAATCTCGACCAGATTCTGGTCGTCATTGTTGACCTGGCGGCAGCGGATCAGGATAAACTTGCCCTTATCCGGTTGAGGGTAGCGACTGTTAATGGCGAACCGGCTGTTGTTGAGCAGGTTGAGGATCACCTGCTGGAGTTGGCGGAAGTTACCGGAAACCAGAAGGGGCTGAGGTGGAAATTCGGTGTTCAGGCTGATCCCGTCTTTGTCAAATTGGTGCCGGGTGAGGTCGAGGCAGGCCTTGAGCATGGCCGTGGTGTCGACATGTTCATCACTTCCGTCATCCTGGCGGGAAAAGGAGAGCAGGCTGTGAATAATAGTGGCAATCCGTTCACCTTCATGGATGATGCGTGAAAGGAGTTCTGCCTCCTGGCTGGTCTGGTCGCTGTCATCGAGCAGGAGCTGGGCAAAATTGATGATGCCGTTGATGGGATTGTTGATCTCGTGTGCTACACCGGCGGCCAATTCACCCAGAGCCACCATCTGGGCTGTGCGGATTGAGTCGACCCGTCGCAATTCTTCACTGGTCAGTTCCCGGGCAATGAGGACGAGTTCATGAACCGTGCCGTTACTGTCGCGGACAGGTGAGATATTGAGATGGTAATCACCGGCCAGGCCGGGCAGGCTGGTCTCTTCGGTCTTGGAGGAGCAGGTCTTGAGGAATTCTTCCAGGGGGCATTTGATGTGGGGCCAGCGGCCACCGTGGATGATATCGCAGATTCCATGGCCGATGACCTCGTTCCTGGTCTTTCCTGCGGCCTTGAGGGTTGCCGGGTTGGCCTCAATGATCAGTCCGTCCGGGGTGACCACCATGACCGGGTCCTGGATGGTATGGAACAGTTCGGCCCAGACTCCGCAGCAGTCGTTAATCTGTTCGGGGACCTCCTGCTGTGCCTGATGTGTAGGGATGAGAGGTCGGAAGGTCTTGGGTTTGTCGTTCGTTGCAGGCGGCATAGCTTTCTGGTTGTTTGTCAAGGGCAGTTGGTGGTGGATTGATATGTGTCGTTATTTTGTGGTTGCATCATGCTCCCGCACAAAATTATCGAGTTCTCAAAAGAGCTCGTATTTGATAGTAGCGCAGATTGGATTGGATGTGAAATGGAAGATGAATATATTGAAAGAATATTTACTCCTGGGCGCAGAATGCGCCTGTGTGGTTGGGTGAGTTGGCGAATGATTAAGAGGAGGTGAGGATTGTTGCAGGAAAGGGTTCATCAGTGGGAAAGTGGCCTGAGAGGCCCGGTTAGCGGTGATTTAAACAGGTTCTCTATAAACGAGAAAAGCGAATTTAGGGCCGCCACCCGAAATTCGCTTCGCTTCTCGTCACCTGGCTTTTAAGTCAAGTTGTAAGTGGTAAAGCAAGAGAGGTGCCAGAAGCAAGGATTGTGGCCTGGGAATCTGCTGATTGTTGTCTATCCCTCCATGTTTGCGTACTAATATTTTTCAGCCCTGGCTTTTCTCAGGTTATTGGCTTGAAGGCATCGCTTACGAATGGGCGAGTATTGCGTCATGTCAACAGTAACCATGGCGACAAATGTGCCCATTTTCGGACCGATTCATAAACCAAAACCAGGAAACGTAAGTCTCCTGTAAGATAAATTAATTTTTCGTCTTCCGTAAAACATCACATAAAAACAGGCACAAAGCCCTTTTGACAAATGCCATGATTCGTGTTATAGACAACACCGAATGGCAAAAAATGCGCTTCTGGTAGTTTATTTTCTTGACACTGCTCGTTTACAACTTTAAAATCGCCTCATGCTTACGGTTTTTGAGATTAACGGCTTCGGTTTAATCGTTAATAATAATTCATTTCAGACGCAAGGAGAGACTAAAACAGATTGGAACGAAACGGTTCAAGGAAACCCGCCAGTTTCCCTGGACTCGAAAACCGCGGTCAAGAGATCGCACAGTTTAAGGAGGAAAAAATGGAAGGAGTATTGTTTCTCGTCGGTTGGCTTGGTTGCGCTGCACTCCACACCCTTTATGATCTGAAGATCAAGCCTCTTATTCAAGAATTGGGAGAACAGAGTTACGACTCATCTCTCCGTTAATGTTGTAAGACGTTTTTATTTTCACTATCCATCATTCTTTTAGGAGTACACGCAATGAATAAATTTCTCGCAGGTGTCTTACCCCAGGAAGGCGGGCTTGAGTCCGCCGCTTCCGGAAAGTATAATGTGGCCATTGGCATCTCTGGCCTTTTTGTCCTGTTCGGCCTTATTGCCGGCGCCAATTCAATCATCTCCGGTCATCATCAGGTCTATGCCGTGACCCGGGATATCCCCTGGGGCCTGCTGATCGCTGCCTATGTCTTTTTTGTTGTGACCTCTACTGGTCTGTGCATTGTCTCTTCTCTTGGCCATGTCTTCGGCTTCAAGGCCTTCAATCCCATTGCCAAGCGGGCGGTCTTCATGGCCATCATCACCATCGTCTCAGGCTTTGTGGTCATTGCCTTTGAGATTGCCAACGCCTATCGCATGCCGATCTGGAATGTCCTTGGCGCCAACCCAAGCTCCAACATCTGGTGGATGGGAACCCTTTACGGTGCCTATCTCTTCTTCATGCTGATCGAGTTTGTCCTCCTGCAGAAAGAAAACCACAAAGTTGCCACCATGTTCGGTCTGGCCGGCCTGCTCACAGGTGTTGCCGCTCACTCCAACCTGGGCGCGGTCTTTGGACTGCTCAACGGTCGTGAGTTCTGGCATGGTCCCTATATGCCCATCTACTTCATCACCTCTGCTGCCATGTCCGGTTGTGTTGCCGTTATCTTCTTCACCTACCTTGCCTACAAGGCCAATGGCTGGAAGATGAGCGATGACATGAAGACCTCCCTGCAGAGTGTTGCCAAGCTTGGCGCCCTGCTCATGTCAGTCATCATTTTCTTCACCACCTGGAAGATGATCACCGGTATCAGTGGTCAGGCCCCCGGCAAGTACGAGGCCATGATGGCCCTGATCTCCGGTTCCTACTCATTGAACTTCTGGGGCGGCGAGGTCCTGTTGGGCATGCTGATTCCCTTTGCCATTATCCTTGGGGTCAAGGCCCGCAACATGCCGGCCCTGTTTGTGGCCTCTGTTTCCGGCATGATCGGTATCTTTGTCATGCGCTATGACCTGGTCGTTGTGGGTCAGATCGTTCCCCACTTCCATAGTGAAGGACTGTTTGACTACCCCCATCTCTTCTCCTACATGCCTTCCATGCACGAATGGGCAGTGACCCTGGGCGGCCTGGGCCTCTGCGCCATGCTCTTCCTCATGGGTGAGCGGATGTTCCGCGGCCATCTGTCCGAGGATCACTAAGGGACGCGAAAAATACTGACATACCATAACGCATCCCGTTTTCGGGCCATCTTGGGTCGCGCCTCAATCGCAAAAATCACCAACGTAGCGCTGCTACGCCGGTGATTTTTGCTCAATCAGCGCAACCCAACCTGACCCAAATCCGGGCGCGATCCAGGTACATCAGTATTTGCCGAGTCCCTTAGCACTTCGATTGCCGGTCCTTCGGGGCCGGCGGTCAGCACCTCTGCATGAGAGAGAATCATGGTTAAGAAGAAATCAGAAGTACAGGCCATCAAGCCGGATATGGCCATCTATCCCATTGGGGTGGCGGCCCGGTTACTCGATGTCCACCCTCGGACCTTGCGGATCTACGAGGAGGAGGGACTGGTTGAACCGGCCCACCACGGAACCCGGCGACTCTATTCACCCAATGACATCCAGTGGATCAGCTGCCTGCGCAGCCTGATTCATGATGAGGGGATTTCCATCCCCGGCCTGAAAAAGCTGCTTCAGTTTGCCCCCTGCTGGGAGATAGCCGACTGTCCTCCCGAGGTGTGTGAGGGGTGCACGGCCCAGATCGACCGGGCCTCAGCCCGGACCATGCATTTGAAAGGTGACCAGGAGGCTGAAAAGCAGGCCAAGGAAGCCGACCGCGTCCAACGCGAACAGGAACGGAGGGTCCTGGCCAAAAAAAAGCACACAGCGCGCTGATCACCCCCCTGTTCAGCGCGCCCGAGCCCCTGCGTCGGGCCGGTTGATCAACTGTTATGCGTTTCGGCGTATTGAACCATACGTGATGAACTCGTAACAAGATTTAAGAAGGTACGAAAAAGGGCCTGGGTGATTATTCATCCAGGCCTTTTTTCGTGCTGGTGAAGGAATCTGGCTGTCTTGATGTGGTCGGTTTGATCGGGTATGGTTGCCCTGAATAAGGCTGAGCCGTCAGGCGGTTATCTGAGAGTTCAGCGGAGACCATGACAGGCAATGCCGAAGGAACGAACGCACATGGCTCATTGTGGCTGGTCATTTTGGTCCAGCCTGCTGGTGATGTCCTGTGCGGAGTGTCAAAAAGAAATCACAAGGGACGTTATGAACCGGATATTTTGTGTACAGGGGCCGCTGATCCTGGCTTCTGCTTCACCCAGACGTCATCAGTTTCTGGTTGATCTGGGTATTGAGCACACCATTGAAGCTGCTGAAATTGATGAAATCCCAAAGAATAAAGAACTGCCGACTGATTTTGTCCGGAGGATGGCTCGTGAGAAGGCATGGGCGGTTGCCCGACGTTTCCCGGAACACTGGGTGGTGGCGGCCGATACCATTGTAGTTCTGGATCAGGATATTCTTGGGAAGCCAGCAAGTTCAAGGGAGGCGCTGGATATGCTCATGCGTCTGTCTGGCCGTGAGCACCGGGTCATGACCGGGTTCAGTCTGGTAGCGCAAAGACGGGACTGCGCAGAGGTCCGAAGCGTGGTGACTCGCGTTGTATTCCAGCCATTTTCCAGGGAACAGGCCCAGGCCTATGTCGCGACTGGTGAGCCCATGGACAAAGCCGGGGGATACGGGATTCAGGGGCAGGGCGCATTTCTGGTCCAGGAAGTGCACGGTTCGTACAGCAATGTTGTTGGTCTTCCTCTGGTTGAATTCCTCGCCCTGCTCGAAGAATATGGGTTGGTCGTCCCCTGCATCTCTTCGCCTGCCGCCTGAGCGGGCCGGTGATCTTAAACAGGTTTGTTCAAGAGTTCATCGGACCCTATGACTGACCATGCCAAAGGAATAAACGTTCATGGCTGGTTGTGGCTGAGCAATCAAACCAACCCTGCTGGTTTGATTGGTGGATACCTGACCAAAAGAGCGAGGAGCCTTACATGTTCTGTTGCCAGATGGCCAGGCTGGCCAGAGAAATTTCGGCCCGCATCTGGCCCCGGAGCCGTTTGGGGACCTTCTTCTCCCAGGGTGGAAAAAGACCGAAGTTGACATTGGAGGGCTGAAAGTGCTTGGCCTCAGTCCGGGTCAGATGGGTGATCAGTGCGCCCAGTGCGGTGTCCGGTGGCGGGCTGACCAGGGGCTGACCCAGGGCCATGCGGGCCCCATTGATCCCTGCCAGAAGGCCCATGGCCGTGGATTCCACATACCCTTCCACTCCTGAGAGCTGGCCTGCCAGAAAAAGGTCGGGGCGTGTTTTGAGTTGCAGGGTCGGTTCCAGGAGTTCCGGGGCACAGATAAAGGTGTTGCGGTGAATGGAACCCAGTCGGGCAAATTCTGCCTGTTCCATACCCGGGATCATCCGAAAGATCCGTTTCTGCTCGCCATAGGTGAGCTTTGTCTGGAAGCCGACCATGTTATAGAGGGTGTCCTCATGGTTTTCCCGCCGGAGTTGGACCACGGCATGGGGCGTGTTGTTGGTGTGTGGATTTCTGAGCCCCACCGGCTTCATCGGTCCAAAACGCAGGGTCTCTTCACCCCGTTCTGCCATGATTTCAATGGGCAGGCAGCCTTCAAAGTACTTGGCCTCTTCAAAGTTCTTGAGCGGTACGGTTGAGGCACTGTTCAGGGTCGCGATAAATTCCTCATACTGATGCCGGTCCATGGGGCAGTTGAGGTAATCTCCTGGGCCGTCATCATAGCGAGATTTCTGGTAGATGATTCCCATGTCCAGGGAATCTTTTATAATGATTGGGGCAATGGCATCATAAAAGGCCAGCCGCTCGCGTCCGGTGAGGCTGACCAGGGATTCGGCCATGGCCTCGGAGGTCAACGGGCCGGTGGCCAGGATGATTGGTCCTGCTCCGGGCGGTGGCAGTTGGGTAACCTCTTCCCGCAGGACAGTTATGTCGGGGTGAGACTCCATGGCCTCGGTGACCTGGGCGGCAAAGTGTTCCCGGTCAACAGCCAGGGCCTTGCCGGCTGGCACTGCCGTGGCGTCTGCCACTTGCATCAGCAGAGAGTTCAGTTGTCGCATTTCTTCCTTGAGCAGACCCACAGCCGAATCCGGGGCATTGGAGCGCAAAGAATTGCTGCAGACCAGTTCGGCCAGTTGCGGGGAGTGATGTGCCGGGCTGAAACGTTGTGGCTTCATGTCATGAAGTATGACCTGGCAGCCTCGTGAAGCGGCCTGCCAGGCGGCTTCGCAGCCAGCCAGGCCGCCACCGATAATGCGAACAGTCTGTGTCATAATTTCCTCTGGGGTTGGGACCGTGTCCGGTTTGATCGATGGTTGTTGGATAAATAGGACTCGAGCATGATATTATGGTTTGATGACCCGAACCTTGAGGGTTTTGCGGCCCCACTTGAGGGCGTCCTCGTGTGAATCGTAGAAAAGATCGATCCGTTTCGGCCCCTTGATGGCCCCGCCCCGATCTTCGACAATGCCCCAGCCATAGCCTGGCACATACATCTTGGTGCCAAAGGGGTAATACCTAGTGTCGGCGGCAATAGTGCCGTAGGTAAAACGTCCGGCCTCGCGTGGATAGGTTCCGCTGGCCGTCTGGCCAGTGTATTCTTGCCCTGCCTGATTCCCCTTGCTGATATAGCGGTTCCAGAAATCCATTTTCAAAAAGCGCCAACTGCCCCGTTCCCAGTCACAGCAAATGCTGCAGTCGCAGTAGGCCGTGGTCTCGATGGTGATGACCTCGCCTCTGTTGTCCAAAAAGTGGACCGGAATTTTGGCGCAGCCACCCAGAAAAAGGAGGAGAAACAGCAGGAGAAAAAGGGGAGCGGAGGGAAAGGACCTCAGGGCCTTGTGGTCTGTTGCTGCGGATTGTAATCTTGTCATGCTCTATTCCTTGATTCAGGTGCGATGAAACCATTTTTTGATTTCGTCCGGACCCAGGCGGCGGCATACCGGTCGTCCGTGGGGGCAATGGGAAAAAAGGTCGGCCTTGGCCATTCGTTTGAGTAATCCTTCAATCTCCTGTTCATGAAGAGTGTCCCCGCTTTTGACTGCGGCCTTGCAGGCCATTCCGGCCAGTATGTTGTCCAGGCGGTGGGCCTGATCGGTGTGATCTGTCCGGGGGGTGAGGCCAGCCAGGATATCCAGGAGGAGTTCGCTCGGGGAACAGTGGCCTGCCAGAGCTGGGACGCCACTGAGCAGATAGGTGCTCCCGCCAAAAGGGCGGAGATCAAAACCCAGTTGCTGGATGGATTCCTGGTGGAGTTCCAGGGAACGAATATCAGCTGCTGAAAGTTCGAGGTGGATGGGGAAGAGCAGGGCCTGGCTGGCCAGCCGGCCACCGAGATATTGCTCTTTTAAGCTCTCAAAGAGAAGCCTTTCGTGGGCCGCGTGCTGGTCGATGATCAGAAGGTCAGGGCCTGATTGACAAAGGATGTAGAGTCTGTTGTATTGACCGATTAGACGCAGGGGCTGGGGGGGCGGTGATGCAGTCCACTGGGGGACAGGCTCCTGGAGAGTATGGGAGTGAACAATTGCCGGAGCTGGTATTGACTCCCGAAAATCATGGGGTGGTGCAGGGCACAAGGGTTGAGAGGGTGGGACTGATGCGACTGGATGTGCAGTTCTTTCTGTGGTCAGGGACTTTGGGACTGGGTGTTTTTCTGGACAGGAAGTGGGGCTGGAAATCACAGGCAGAGGTTCTGCTGCGGGCTGGCTCTTGTTCGAGAGGTCCGGTTCAGTACCGGAGAACACTGGACCGGATAGGCCCAGCGTTCGAGGTGTCGGCTTGAGAAGTGATGGTGGTGGCTCAAACAGAGAAATGGGCTGAGCGTCATGGCCCATCATCCTGGCAGGGGGGGGAGAGTCTGTTTCCGGCTGTTGATTGAGAAAAATACGGCCCTGGATCGTTTTCTGGTATTCACGGATGGCCTCTTCCACGGATTGGCTGATCAACTGGTGGATGGCCTGGCCATTGCGGAAGCGAATCTCTTGCTTGGCCGGATGGACATTGACATCGACCTCTTCCGAGGGCAGGTGCAGGTGAAGGAGACCGGCCGGACTGCGACCCTTCATCAGAAAACCGCGCATACCTTCGGTTGCGGCATGGGCCATCAGCCGGTCCCTGACTGCCCGGCCGTTGACCAGGAGGCGTATGCGGGCCGAGGCGGCCACAGACGCGTCCGGTGGTAAAAGCAGTCCCTGAATATGGGGCCAGGCTGGTCGTTTTTCTGTCCCATTGACCTCCAGGAAATCCCCTCTGTAGTTCATGATTTCGCGTAATCTTCCCTTGAGATCATCAGCACTGTGCAGGTGCAGTGTCTCACGGTCATTGATACGCAGGATAAAGGTGGTTCTGGTCGCTGCCAGGGCGTAGTTTTTGACGACCTCATCGATATGGGCCAGCTCGGTGCGCTGGGTGCGCAAAAATTTTCTCCGGGCCGGCGTGTTGCCAAACAGCTGACGAATTTCGATAGTGGTACCCTGAGGACAACCGACCTCGTGTACCTTGCTCAGCTTTCCGTAGTTGAGCTCAGCTCGACTTCCGAATGGTGCACCTGCTGGTCTGGAGGTGATGGTCATTTTCGAGACTGAGCCGATGGAAGGGATGGCCTCACCGCGGAAGCCCAGGGTGTTGATGTGATCCAGGTCATCATCAACACTGATTTTGGAGGTCCCGTGCCGCTCCAGGGAGAGCAGGACATCGTCCTCATCCATCCCGCTGCCGTTGTCAATAATTCTGATCAGCCGGGTCCCTCCGCCCTCAATATCAATTTCAATTCGTTCAGCCCCGGCATCGAGGCTGTTTTCGATCAGTTCCTTGACCACGGAGGCCGGCCGTTCCACCACTTCACCTGCAGCGATACGGTTGGCCAGCTGTTCTGGGAGGATACGGATCTTGGACATGGCTTTTGACTTGCGTGTTCAGGGACAACTGGTAAATTCAATCAGTTGCAGTTGAAGTTCTTACGTAGCCATCAAATTTACCATTAACGCTCAAACATTCAAGCCCAAGTGCGTCCAACTCAACAAAAAACAGAGATTCAGTCTGCGCCGCGCAAGCGATCAGTACGACGCAAATCATTTGGCGAGAAGCAGATTATTCTCTTTCTCTTCGGAATTGCCTTACTGGTCAATCTTTTTCTCGGAGGACTTCTGCTGGTCTCTGTTCTTCTTGATATCCCCGATCTGCGCACGGTTTCCCATTATCAACCCCTCCAGGCCAGCGAAATTCTAGACCGGCATGGTCGGGTCATTGAACGGATTTTCATTGAGAACAGAACGCTGGTCCCGTTGGAGAAGATGCCGCCTTTGCTTTCCAAGGCCTTTGTGGCGGCTGAAGATGGCCGGTTTTATGAGCATCCAGGGCTGGATATCTGGTCTGTCTTCCGGGCGGCAGTGGTCAATTTTAAACAGGGGCGGCGCAGTCAGGGCGGGTCGACCATTACGCAACAGGTTGCCAGGAGCCTGCTGCTCTCTCCGGAAAAGAGCTATATTCGCAAGTTGCGTGAGGCCATTCTGGCCTGGCGGATTGATAGCCTGCTGGGTAAGGATGAAATCCTCTATATTTACCTCAATCAGATCTATCTGGGGGAAGGGGCCTATGGCGTTGAGGCAGCAGCCCAGGTCTATTTCGGAAAATCCGTGACCCGGCTGAATCTGGGAGAGATGGCCCTGCTGGCCGGATTACCTCAGGCACCCAGTCGCTATTCACCTCTGCATCATCTGGAACTGGCTCAGGAGAGGCAGCGTTATGTCTTGAACCGGATGGCTGAGGATGGCTATGTCAGTTCGGCAGAAGCCAGTGAAGCGTTTCAGCATCTTCCGGAGTTCAGGCCCATGTCGGCTGATGTCTCTGCAGAGCAGGGACATTTCAGTCAGCTGGTGCGTAAAAAGGCCGAAAAAATTGTGGGGATATCATTAAATCGGGCCGGGGTCCAGATTTATACCTCTTTTGATCAGGAAGAACAGGCCCTGGCCTTACGGGCAGTGAGGGCCGGGGTCAAGGGTGTGGTTGAGCGGACGCCGGTCCACGCGGGAAAACAGGGGGCAGAGGACCACGTGGATGAGGCGCTGGTGCCCCAGGGGGCCCTGATCAGTCTTGATGCCTGTACCGGTCGGGTCCGAACACTGGTTGGTGGCATTGACTTTGAAGAAAGCCCCTTTGATCGGGCCACCCAGGCCAGGCGGCCTGCAGGTTCGGTCTTTAAGCCCTTGGTCTACGCAGCAGCCCTGGAACAGGGTTTGACTCCGGAGTCTTTGATCCTGGATGCGCCGCTGACTATCAGTGGCCATGGTGGCAAGCCCTGGCGTCCACAGAATTTTTCAGGCACCTATAAGGGCGAGCTGACCTTACGGCAGGCCCTGATTGAATCGAGTAACGTGGCTGCTGTTCGTCTTTTGCAAAAGGTGGAGTTGGAACGGGTGCGTTCTCTTGCCCGGGAGCTTGAGCTGAATGAGCCGATCACGGCCAATCTGGCCCTGGCCCTTGGTGCGACCGAGGTTTCACTTATCAATATGACTGCCAGTTACAGCCCTTTTGTCTGTAATGGTCGTTTTGCCCGGCCACGGTTCATTGATCGGATTGAAGATCGGGAAGGACAGGTGCTCTATGAAGATCAACACAAGGAGAAGGCCGTCTTGAGTCGCAAGACCTCTCTGGCCATGCGCTCCATGCTCGAGGCCGTGGTCCGCGAAGGTACCGGCAGGCGGGCGTCAGGCCTGACAGGCTCTGCGGGCGGTAAGACCGGAACCTCTGATGAGAGCCGTGATGCCTGGTTCATTGGTTTTCACGGGACTCGACTGACCGGAGTATGGATTGGTCATGATGATAATGAGAGTCTGGGGAGTCAGGAGAACGGCGGCCGGACCGCAGCCCCGATTTGGCGTGAGTACATGGGCCGGGTCAGTGGGGTGGATCAATGAGCGTGGCTGGATGACCAGGTTGACGGAGATTTATGGTGCGGTCTATGGTGGTGAGGTGGTCGATCGTCTGTCCCTGGCCCGGGAACTGGCCGAGGTGTATGGCCTTCAATTGCGGGGGGATGAACAGATTGCAGGTCAACTGGATCTGACCCTGGCGCTGGCCCGACGTCTCGAGCAGCAGATGACGGCCATGAAGATGGGAAAGTGTTGCCGCGGCTGCGCATCAAGGCCAGGCGGTGGATGCTGCAGCGCCTTTATGGCCAATGAGAACGATGCACTCCAGCTCCTGATGAATCTCCTGGCCGGGGTTGCGGTGCACCTGGTTCGGGACGATCAGATCGAGTGTGGATTTCTTGGTTTGAGGGGCTGTATCCTGCCCCTCAAACCCCTCTTCTGTCTCAATTACAACTGTACGCAGATCAAGACGATGTTTCATGCAAATGAGTTGGCTCACCTTGAACAACGGACCGGTGATCTCCTTCGTGCCCAGGTTGTTCTCGAGCAGTTGCTCATTGATTTCCTTCATCATCAGTAACTATTCAGAAGTACCCCATCTGCTTCGTCATCGGCCTGCTCATGTACTGATCAGTACACTTCGCAGACCTCTTTCTCACAGATGGGGCACTTCTGAATAGTTACAGTACACGGTTTTATGTTCGTTTCCGGTATTCAACTGGACAGTTACCATCATCATTCACAAGAATCTTGATTATCCCTTATGATGCGGACCTGTCTTGGACAAGACAAAAGGGCCCTGGCAGATTCTGCCAGGGCCCTTTTGTTTGAGCTGGAACGCTCAGATATTTGTGCTCAATACGAGATGATTACCGGGCGAAGAAGACCATCATCTATTCCTTGAGTGCGCTGAGCACCTTCTGCAGGGAGCTTTTGGCATCGCCGAAGAGCATCATGGTGTTGTCCATGTAGAACAACTCGTTTTCGATTCCGGCAAAGCCGACATTCATGGATCGTTTGAGGACGATAACGGTGCGGGCCTTTTC
>FLOH01000463.1_pt1 | contig 87741 bp, 111 predicted proteins | sample 756751 | NCBI WGS metagenome assembly FLOH01 (sample SAMEA4026879, study PRJEB14308) | marine metagenome | biome: coastal water; material: water | depth 74 m
AGTACCTCGATACGTTCGGGCAGCTTACGGTCGCCGCGTAGCGGCGTTGGAAGAGGGGCAGGGCATCTCCCGACTCTGCCCCTCTTCCTTGGACGGTAGGCGTGCAGGATGGTTGGGCAGAGAGAAGGATGGTCGGTCAATTCTATTGGGCGGGAAGGAAGCGAGGTAGGCCGGAAGGTGGGACGGGCGGCACACCATATTGGGTTGGGCGGTGCGAGGGACGGGAGGGAGCCTGGAAGGTGGGCAGGTCGGCCTATTCATAGGGGTTGGTAGGCAAGTGGGCGGGATGGACAGTGGGATGGATGGACGCACGCTTCTCGGTAGGACCGTAGGATGGGGGGAGTGAGGGTAGGGTGGCGCATCACCAAGGGAAGGGAGGCGGGTCTGCGGGGCGGCCGGCAGGTTGGGCCGGAGGATGGGGGGAACGCACACTGACGAGGGAAGATATCGATGGAAGACAGAATGCTCAAGGTCGTGCTGGGCGGAGTGAGTCCGCTGCTTCAGAGTAACAGTATGTTGGCGCTCAAGCGGCTCCCGATCACGAATGCGTATATCGCGCTAAAGTCGAAGCGCGAGCGCACTGACACAGAGAATTCCCAGATCGATGATCTTGAATGGGAAAGTCGTCTCTACCACATAAAAGGCCTTGGCGTTGTGTGCCCATCCCTGTTTGTCGTTCATGCACTGATGAAGGCCGGTGCGCGCTACAAGCTCAAGGCTGCGTTCAGGAACAGCCTCTTGGTTGTTCCGCGGGACATCCCCATCTTGGACACTGGGGCACCGAAGACGCTCGCCAAGCTGAAGCAGCGTCGCCACGAGTTTTGGGATCAGCGCCCGGTCTGTGTTGGTCCCCTTCTACTTCACCGTACGAGGCCGTGCTTTCGCAACTGGAAGCTAGAGTTCGCTCTCACGTGGAGTGGTAGCAAGATCACGATGAAGGACGTCGTGCGTTGCCTCTTCGACGGCCAGTTCGTCGGCATCGGTGAAGCCGTCGCTGTCGGTATGGGCCGCTACGAAGTGCTCAGCGTGTCTGGGAGCGCGGAGGCCACCAAGGAATTCGACAAGCTGCGGCAGCAGTACCTTGAGACGGGCGGTCAGAGGAGCGCTGCGTAGCCTGATAGGGCGGCGGCGCTTCGGGGACGGAAGGTCGGCCGGCAGGACCGAGGGTTGGTGGGCGGCCCTTCCTTTGCTCCGAAGCGGGCATAAGGACTGTGAACTACCTGAAGGAGGCCCCGATGTCAGAGCACGCACTCGTAGATCTAGCGCGTCGCCTCAATGAGGCGACGGAAGAGTTGAACACCGCGATCGAAGGCCACGAAAAGCAGCTGAACACCGCGAAGCTGGGCGTAGCGCTGTGGATGGAAGAGCCCACCCTCGCCGACGACGGCAGCGGAGGCGGATACAAGCTCGGGTACCAGAAGCTGGGCGACAGCTGGCATTTCGCCGTTCGGAGCAAGCTCAACAAGAACACCAAGGTGGTGTCGCTGCGCGATGCTCCCCGGCATGTTCGCGCGGAAGCAGCAGCGCATCTGGGGACGATGTTCGACCTGCTGTGCGTGGAGGCGTCCACCGTGTTGCTGGCAGTGGAGCACGCGACAGCCGCGGTTCAGAAGGTGGTCGACGCCTTCGAAGGAGAAGACCCCGCATGAAGTGGATCTGGCTGGTCTACCCCTCGGGGTACTCTCCGAGCGGGTGTCACCCGCTCTACGCCAAGAAGCGCATCGCTGACGTCCAGAAGCGGCACGGCGTCGTGCCCGAGAGGGTCGAGCGCGTTGAGAACGTGCACGTCGACTACGGTGGCTGCATGGACACGCGGTGGGAGCCCGTTGTGATTCCGCTGGCGAAGGACCGGCGCATCACGATCTTCGAGCATCACATGCCCATCCTCGAGGACAAGCTCCTCGGTCGTGAGCCCAAGGACGGCTACGTGCGGTTCGGCTCGTGGCCGGGCAAGCTGGTCTTCATCAGCGGCGCCGACCGTCGCAAGGTCCTGGCGTTCATCAAGAAGTGGAAGGAGAAGAATCGTGAAGACGTCGAGCGATAATCGAATGCTGTCGTGGTCCGCCAAGGGTATGTGGTGGATCGTGTTGGGGATCACCGTGACCGTCGGCGGGCTCAACTTCCTGTTCCGGCCGGACGTGCGCCCGGAGACGAAGTTCACGATTGCCCTGCTCGCTGCCGTCGCCCTTGCCGGCGCCTTCCTGCTCGAGTACGCGGCGCAGCAGCACGCCAACCGCCAAGAGCAGGCCAAGACGCGCGAGGCGCTGAAGGAGGCCGTCATCGAGTCGGCGAAGATCCGCTCCACAGCGTGGCTGCAGGCTAAGGACAAGCTGTCATGACCGAAGAAGCCGTGCCGGACCGGCGCCCTACGACCACCGTCACCTACACGCCCAGCGTAGTCGTCGTCATCGAGACGAAGGACGAGCGCTTTTCCACCGCGTTGCAGGCCTTCGTCAGCAACAACCTCAAGCCCCTCCATTCCAAGATCTACACGCACGGCAGGTACCTCCACTACACGCTGACGCCGGCGGATGCCGAGCGGCTCACCCATTGGCAGGAGGACGAAGCCCCGGGCATCAACGGCACCACCACCCACAAGCAGGCTGAGGTCTTGTGGGAGAGGCAGCCTCGCCTGCCCTTCCATGACCAGCAGCCGGACCGCTTCTGGTTCCGCTCGGACAGGGGGCAGTTCCACTGCGTGATCTGCCAGAAGTTCACAGAGGGCGGGCCAACGATGGTCACCTTCGACGACGGCTGGGGACCGGAAGTCATCGACACGCCCGGCCTGCAGGGTTGGTACGCGCGCGTGACCCAGCCCAGCACCGATGGCCTGTCGTACGGGCCGCCCAAGGAGACCCCCGATGAGTGACGCCGAGAAGCCCTACGACTCCAAGGAGGACACCCTCAAGCACATTGGCCGCGTGCAGGACCTTGTGGCGCACGCGGAGCGGCTGCTGAACAGTCAGGCGGTGCGGCATGACCGGTCGAAGCTCTTCGACCCCGAGAAGGGCGTCTTCGACCGCATGACGCCGCTCCTCAAGGAGCTGAAGTACGGCACGCCCGAGTACGAGCTCGCTCTCGTCGATCTCGGCCCGGCACTCGAGAACCACTACGCCCACAACCGGCATCACCCCGAGCACCACGAAGACGGCATCCTCGGGATGGATCTGCTCGACCTCATCGAGATGCTGTGCGACTGGAAGGCCAGCACGGAGAGGATGCAGGCCGGCACGGGCAACATCCTCAAGTCCATCCGCTACAACCGCGCTCGCTTCGGCTATTCGTCGGACACCGAGCGCATCTTCATCAACACGGCCATCCGCCTGGGCTGGTACGACGGCACGGCCGACGAGGCTCTGAGGGAGCTGGACTCATGAGCGAGACCAGGACGATCAGGGAGATCGGGCGACTCTACATCTCCGCCGGCACGTTCCAGCTCCTTCGTGAAGATCTGGGCGCGAAGGCTGTCGAGGACATCATTCGCAAGTACATGCGCGCCGGACGTGTTGTGGATGGCAGTCGGTACGTCATCGAGCTGTACGAATCCCCCACTGCTCGTAGGGAGAAGCGGCCGTTCGCCAAGGTGGTTGCGACCATGCTCGACGACACCTTGGCCATGTTCTCCGAGGAGGACTACGACGAGATGAAGGAGCGAGACTTCGCCGTGTACGAGGCGGTCAAGGAAGCGATGGACGGAGACAAGCCGTCGCGCTTGACGCTGCTGTCGGAGGAGGCGCCATGAGCTTCGGAAGCACGGGTGGTGGCCGAGGCGCTCGCTCTGGGCGCCAGAAGCGCCGCTACACCGTTGGGAAGGACGGCTACGACTGGCACATCCTGCCGAGCATCGGGATGCGCGTCGAGCTCAGTCCGCATCGGGACGAGTGGATGCAGGGCGACCGGTGCGGCTACATCCGGATGCTGTCGCCCAATGCGACGGCCGTCAAGGTGAAGCTCGACAAGAGCCTCAAGACCATCGAACTCGGGCTGCACGAGGTGCGGCCCGTCTGAGGAGACCAACATGAGGATGCTGCTCGCAGCCTTCGCTGCGCTGCTGTTGGTCGGGTGCGGCTGCCCCGACCGGCCCGACACCTACAAGGGCGCTCGCTTGTCGGGCTGCACCGGTGACGGATCGTCCGTGGCCTGCTGCTCGTACAGCGGGCAGAACTGCTCCTACACCCTGTGCCAGGTCGAGTGCGGCGACTGGGAGCAGGAGAGCTGGAGCTGCTGGTAGGAGGACGACATGCCGCTGTACCCACCGAAGAAAGTGGAGGACGGCTTCCGCGTCACCCTCTCCTACCCGCGCATCAATCTGGACGAAACGTACTGCTACGTCGATCTCATGGACGTGCGCAGCGCGAACGAGCTGCGTGTTTCGTTCGATTTCGACAACAACGTGTGGGTCGTCGAGCGAGAGGACTGCTTGGACAAGTACGGGGAGAACACCGCGTGGGTAGAGGTTGCGCGGATCGACCCGTACGGGGAGGACCCTGAATGATGCCCAAGTACGCGTTCTACCCCGGGCGTGAGGAGGCCGTGTCGCGGCAGCACACCATGTTGCCGACGGAGAAGGTCTACGCGCAGCTCCGCCGGTCAGCCCGGCAGTCCTGCGCCTGGCGCGGCCACCTCATGACCCCCTTCAAGCTCGAGGTCCCCTGGTACGACGGACCCCTGAGCCGCCTCTTCGCCATCAGCAAGTGCCGAAACTGTGGGATGGACGTGGCTGTGAACACGCATCCCCTGCCCAACGAAATCGACGTCGGCGGCGAGGCCGTGGCGCTGAACTGCAGGAAGGGAGAGAGCCGATGAGCGAAGCACCCACCTGCCGGTATTGCGGTGGTCCTCCCCGCGAGATCGAGTTCGGATTCACCCAGACAACACACCGCGCGGACTGCTCGCTAGTTGCGTCAGTTCGCCGAGGAGAGACGAGAATGCCTGATTTCAAGAGAGTCACCGTGATGGTGACGCGCCAGCACACCAATGGCCGCGTCGAGTCGATGCAGGCCGAGATGGACCCGAATCTGCACCACTGCGATTTCGTACGTCCCATGGTCCGGCGCAAGGACGGCCACCCGCAGCGAACCGACGATGGGCAGTTCGTGCAGGGGCCGCACGCGTTCTTCTCGTGCACGGGCATCGCGAAGGACTTCTACCCGGTGCGCTTGCCCGCCGGTGACGAGGACACCCTGCTGCTGCCAACGGTCGACGATCTCGTCATCGAGTACTTCACGCGGATGGAGAAGGCCCCGCGGTGGCGTGACGCGTGCGACGCGGGCTACTTCGAGTCCGCGTGGAAGTTCGCCATCCGGCAGGGAGCGACTCTGCACATCGCCGACCAGGTGATGAAGCGCGTGCGCATCACCTGGCAGGAAGCCGATGTGCTTCGCATCAGCGACCTGAAGGCCGCCAGCGAGACCCTCGTCGCCGCTGCGCGAGCAGCATGGAGCGGGCTGAAAAACCCGGAATGACCCGTCATACTCTATGTGAGAAGTCAATCACTTACATGGAGTCTGCCATGAGAGTCATCTACGTCGACCGCCTTGACGGTCGTATCGTGAACGTCTTCGATGTGCCCGCTACCGAGCCCTATCCGGAGGAACAAATTCCTCCGGATGGCGCTGAGTACGCTGGCTACATCGAAGACGGCCACATCTACGCCGTCGTCAAGGCGCTCGTTGCCGTGGAGAACCACTACAACACCTACGAGGTGGTGCGCTTCGCATGACCCCCGGCGACACGGGACCGCACGCAGCGGTCCCGTGTCCGCCGAGGAGTCTTTTTGCGAAGGAGGAGTACCTATGCGGAGACATGACCCCCACACCGTGACAGAGGGGCAGGCCCTCGCCGGCCTGTCGGAGTTCCACATCGCGTCGTCCGACATCATCGACCCCACCACCGGGCAGCAGACCAGCAAGCGCAAGCGGCTGCTCGGCATTCCCCGGGACAGCCGGGTGCTGCAGTACATGGTGACCGCCGGCGACCGGATGGTGTGCGAGACGCCCCGTCTCTCCGTCGCCGTCGACACCTACAACCGCGTGGACGAGGATCACTGCTCATGAAACCCAAGCTCTCGACGCCGGCACTCAAGGTTGTGGGCCGGCGCACCATCGACTCGTTCACCGGCGAGTACGCGTTCCTCTCCAACTTCTTCCGCGGCGACCGTTCGGTCGACTTGCCACGGATGCCCCGTAGCGGCGCCACGGCGGAGCACGTGTTCCAGGCGCTGAAGACGGAGGATTCCCTGGAGCGAGTTCAGATCCTCAAGGCGTGCTCGCCGGCGACGGCCAAGAAGCTCGGTCGTAAGTGCACGCTGCGCCCGGACTGGGAGGAGACCAAGATCGCTGCCATGCGAGAGGTCCTTCAGGCCAAGTTCTCCGACATCGAGCTGGGCAACAAGCTCCTCATGACTGGCGACGCCTACCTGGTCGAGGGCAACAACTGGGGCGACTATTTCTGGGGCAAGGTCGACGGCCGCGGGCAGAACTGGCTCGGCCGGCTGCTCATGGAGGTCCGTGGCGAGCTCCGCATGGGGCGCATCCAGTCGGAGGAGGCCCCGCCGCAGCTGTTCCAGGGGGTCACGTCCGTGGCCGCCAGCTTCATCCTCGAGATTCACTTCGACGAGGTCGTGGCAGTGGTGAACGCCATCAACTGCGACCTACCGCCCGATCTCCATCACGACGAGCTCGACGTGTGGAAGCGCTGTGACGATGCCTCCTACCGGCGCTTCGTCATGGGGTTTGCCGCGGAGGACTGCACCACGGAACCCGAGGCGGACGCGCTGGCGTACATCTCTTGGGTCATCGACGAGGAATGAGGGGTGCTCATGAAGTTCGATCCGCTGACGGTGGACCGGGCCATCGAGGTGCTGAACGAGCTGGTCGAAGCCGACCCGGAAGTCGCGCGGGCGATCGTGGAGATGCGTGTCCCCTGCAACGATCAGCTGGCAGACCACCCGTCCATCCAGGTCGCTCGCCGAGAGCCGAAGGGACCTGCCACCTACTGCCTGGGCTTCCTCGGCCTGCTGAACGGCCTGTTCGGGACGGACGAGCGGGGGTGGGGTCCTATCGCCGCGGTGGTGGAGATCGTCTGCCCGAACAAGCTGTGCCCGTGCTACGGGAAGGACGCGGGGGCGATGGAGGGCGAACCCTGCCCGGAGTGCGGGACTACGCTCGTGTGCGGCAAGGTCGTCAAGTTCCGCACGTCCGAGGGATGCAAGCCGGCGAAGCCGAAGGAGTAGAGCAATGCCGAAGGGACTGAAGGATCTGTGGCGCCGGCGCCGCACCATCTGGCGCATTCTCCGGGCTGCGGCCCGGGGGTCGTCCATCGCCTACCGCCTTCGGGTGGCCGACGGGGTCATCGAGCTCAATGGGGACGGCATCGTCGCCGAGCAGAACATCGTGCACAGCACGCGCGTGCACGGGCTTCGCGCCACCGGTCGCGGGGCGTGGTTCGTGCAGAACACCATCATCAACTGCGTGTTCGACGCCGAGGACGGCGCGCAGGAAGTCGACGAAGCGGCGGGGATGGGGAAGGGCTGAAATTGTGGGCCCTTCTGGTGATACGGGCTGTGAGGAGACAACCCACTGACCCAGGAGGGAACATGAAGAAGCTCTTCGAGAAGATCGCGGAACACACAGCGCTCGGCCTGTTCAAGGTCAGCACGCTGATGATGACCGCCACAACTTTCGGGATCGCAGTCCCCGCCGCCTACGCGCGGCTCGTGACTCATGCGTTCCGGCTCGGAATCATCCAGGGAACCGGCCTCAACTGGCGTCCCGCAACGGAACCGCGCTACCAGCGCATCGTCGAACAGCTCCTCATGGAGATGTCGGACGATTGGCTGGTCCTGGCGGCCGCGGCGGACCAGCTGAACGTCCAGTTCATCAAGGAGGGGTGCGAGGCGGCCGCGGAGTCGTACGAGCTCGTCAGGGAAGTGGAGACCGGTCTCCGAAGCGTGGCGTAGTCGTCAGCGTTCTGACCGGGCACAAGTCCCGGCGCGGAACCTAGTTCCGCGTTCTTTGCCTTGTGCTACGCTGACAGCATGAGCGACCGCACGCCACACGCCACCATCGACGCCGTGCGCACACAGGACGTGGGCAAGTGCCTGAATTGTCCTCGGGTGCAGGATGGCTCCTACGAGCTGCACATCTCGGACCACGTGCTGACGCTGTGCGAGGTGTGCGCAGCGGCTCTCGTGCGGAAGCTCATCGGCCTGGGCATCGTCTACCCCGGCGCCGACGACAAGCTGGCGGCCGACTTCGACGAGGTGTGCACCGCCCTCGAGGACGCTGAGGTGAAGGCGGCCATCTACGAGGGGCGGTACAAGCAGGTGAAGGAGAGGCTGGGTTCGCTGGAAGTGACCGAGGTGGTGGGTTTGCCTATCGAGGACGACTGACCTACTGCAGCGTGGCGCCGAGGTTCCACTGGACGCCGTCGACCTGCACGCCGAGGATGCCGAGGTCGGTGTTGTTCGTGCCGTCGTCCAGCATGGTGAAGCGGAACACGACGAGGTCGCCCGGGTAGTAGTCGCTGACGTCGAACGGCCCGCGGAGCTCGCTGTACACGCGGCTCTGCACCGTCCCGCCTGGTGTGAAGGTGTCCGGGGTTGCTGCGACGGCCGTGGTGAGGTCGGTGTCCCCGTCGGCGCGCGGAACCGTGTCCAGTCCGCCGGCCGGGTCGGCGACCTCGACCCCCACGACCTCGATGGGCAGCACCGACAGGACGTACGACTCGTCACCGGCCGGGTTGGCGTTGTCCCACTCGTAGAGGATGCGCAGCTCGATCGGGTAGGCCGTGCAGAGCCCGTTCGGGATCATGACCTGCCAGTAGAGGTCGTCTCCGGCGCCGTCCAACTTGGAGTTCGACGAGAGGTGAGTCCAGCCTGTTGGATCCCCGCCGCTGCCAACAGGAAGAGTGTGGGAGCTCAGGCCGCCGTCGCCCCAGATGTTGCCCGCCCCGAAGATGGTCGGACGCCACATCGCCAGGCCGTGTGCGGTCAGGAACCCGGTGCTGTTGAGCTCCATGCGAGGCGGCGAGATCTTGAACTGCTCGAAGACCGGAGCCGTCGTCGGCTCGGTCGTGATGCGGACCCGCGCCCAGTAGCAGTTGGTCCCGTTGATCGTCTTCTGCGCCCAGGTGGTGTCACCGTCGATGCCGAACCGCAGGTGCTCTGAGCTGTTGGCGCGCCAGAAGACGTCGTTCGCGTAGGTGAGATACGCGCTCGAATGGTTCGCTTGGACGCCGACCTCGGCCCACGCAGCTCCATCCCACACCTCGAAGATGTACGCGCCGTCGATTGTTGCGGCGGTTGTCTGCTTGACCTTCCAGCCGTAGTGCAGGAGCGACCCGGCCGCCAAGGTCGAGCAGGCCAAAATCGAGTGCCCCGCGGTCTTGCCCTGGAAGGCGAAGGTCGACCCAGATGCCGTGGCCGCTTCGGTCGAGACATCGGTGAGGTTGCCGCCGTCTGCGCCCACGGCCGCCGTCCCATCCGTCGTCAGGACGAGCATCCCGTTCGTGTAGGAGTCGCCGTGCCCGAACACTGACTCCTTTGGGTCGGTCGGCGAGCCGACATTCAGCTCTGCGTAGACGATGAACGCCTGGTCGTCCTCAGTGTCCGACAAGGTCGTGCCGAAGCTCTCTCCGACGTCGAGGCCGATGAACTTGCTGTGCTTCACGGTGACCGAGGAGAGCTGTATGTAGGAGCTCGCCGCCTCGAGCGTGATGTCGCTGGTGCTTGTCCCGATGAAGACGGCGTTGGCCAAGATGACTTCGGAGTTGGCCGCGACGCGCACGCCGTTCGCTACGCCGGCGGCGCCGAAGCCGGAGGCCATCACGGTGCCCCCGTTCACTGCGTAGATGGCGTTCGTGACAGTGGGACTTGCGACGGAGCTGGCCTGCACCTGGATGACCGCGCCGGCCCCGTCAGCGTGGAGCCCGTGAGTCGCGGTGACACCGCTGTCGATGTGCAGCCCGTTGACGTAGGTCTCGGCGCCGGCGGACGACTTCACGATGCTGGTGAACGATCCACCGGTGACAGAGCTCGACCGGATGAAGACGCCTGGCCCAGATGAGTCGTTCAGCCAGCCGATGTCGCAGTCCCGAACCTTCGTGTCGTGGAATTCGACGTCTTCCTTCCCTGCTGGGATGTGGAAGCACGCCGAGCCCGCCCCGCTGGCGTCCCTGACCTGGATGCCGACGATGTCGACGTCCTTGCCTGTTGTCCAGCAGTGCGAGTTGGGGTCGCTGCAGTAGATTCGGACGGCTTCGTGCCGCGCCAGCCCGACCACCGTGGTGTAGTCGGGCTGCGTGAGCGGGGCCTCGGTGTACTCGCCGGCGTAGGCGAGGATCAGGATGCGGTTGTTCGTCGTGGAGACGCCCGCGGCGGCTGCAAACGCCGCGCCGAAGGTGTCGTAGTCGCCGCCGGATTCGGCGACGATGATGGTCTGGGCGAAAGAGACGCCGGAGAGGGCCGCGACGGCATCCTCGAGCGCAGCGACGCGCTGAAGTACCTGCCTCGGCCAGCTGAAGTTGTTGCCTTGGAGGAACGGCGTCACTGCAAGGAGCAGGACCAGGGCCGTGAGAGTTCCGATGATGCGCTTCTTCATGGTGCTCTCCTCAGCGGCCGTCGTCACCGAAGGTGAGGGCGATGAACGTGACGTCCTTGTTGTTGCCGGACAGCGTGATGGTGACGCTGTAGGCCCCAGTGGCGTCGTAGTCGATGACCCCGATTCCGGCCCCGTCCACGGTCAGATCGCCTACCACGATGGTGGTTGGCGTACCTCCAGTATCCTCGTCTGAGAGGTTCGGCGTGATGATGATGGTCCCGGTCCAGCCGGCCGCTGCCGCGACGCGGACCCCGATGTTTCCCAGCTGGTGGCCACCGGCGAGAACCGGCACCGTGACTGTGCCGGTGGCGGTGGCCGCAGCAACCGTCAGGACTGTCGAAGCGCGGTAGCGCGCGTACGCCACCGTGGAGAAGGCCACCAGCAGGGCAGCCACGAGAAGGATGGGAACGAGGCGGCGCTTCATGGGAACCTCCTTGCAGTCGCCGTGTTGTACGCCTCACGATTGTAGCCCCAGCCCCCGCGGGTATGCAACGGCACGAAGGAGTGGCCCGGAGCCGGCATAAGGACTGTGTGGCCGCTCCTGGTCACCTTTCATCGGGAGGAAGCTATGGATCTGCTGGCAGGATTCGAAGGTGGCACACTCGTTTTCGAGAACATCGAGTACGCGCCCAACAAGTTCGACCCCAACGCGCACGTGCGGCGGGGGACGGACGGCAAGTTCTACTTGTCCACAGCCGGGCTGCAGGACGGTGTCGCGCTCGTCGTCGTCAAGCAGCACAACGTCGAGTGGGTCGCCGAGGTCGTGTCGCTTCGCGCGCCGCTGGGTGACGTGTGGGATGTCGTCGACTTCATGGACGACGACAAGCACTACACGATGGTCGAGCTGCCGGTCGACCCCAACAACCTTGAGTACGGCGACTGGCTGTGCCTCGTCGGCAAGCGCGACAGCGAAGCGGAGATCCTCGAGCGGTTCCGCCACGGAGGGTGCTGAAATGAAGCTGAAGAGCGTGAGCTACCGCCCCGTTTTCAGTATCGAGCTGAGCGGGCACGACCTGTACGTGCTGACCAAGTGCGCCCGCGCGCACTACGACGGGTCGACGCAGGGGTTGCCGGAGCGCGGCGATTTCCTCTACGGGATGCTGTCCCAGGCCATCTTCGCCCACGGACATCTGGACGATGTGCCGGTGGGCGAATCCGAGCATCGCTACTGGGCGAAAATGGCGCTGTACCTGAAGGGCCGCACGGACGAGATGACCGAGCACGTGCTGACGTGGCGACAGGTCGACCGGCTCAACAAGGCCCTCGAGGGTCCGCCGTCGGCCTTCGCGGCGGACGCGGACAAGCTGAGCGAGCTGTTCGGGGAGTGCTTCCGGCAGCCGGGCGTGCCCGACCGCGTGCTCGTCGAGGGTCCGAGCTACGGCCGCCGTCTGGCCGCGCTGCTCGATTCCGGCAACTACGTCGACGAGGACTGCCTGTCCGAGACGGTCCTCGACCTGATGTCCAAGACCGCGTGCGACATCAACAACAGGGGCTTCGGCGCCCAGCTCGACTTCATCGTCGAGGACGCCGGGTTCGACTTCGCGCGACAGGTCGTCGCCGAGGTTCTCAACGTAGCTCCGTCGGAGCTGCCCAGTCCGGAGGACACATGAGCCAGAAGGAGATCGAGCCCGACTACGCGGACAACGTGTATTCGGCGCTCGGGATGATCTTGTTGCCGGAGCGCAACTTCACGCCGGAGATGCTGCAGCAGCTCCTCCTCACGTTCACGACGGCGCAGACGGTCGCGCTCGTGGAGCTGCTGGAGAATCAGTTCGTCACCGCGAATGCGGTCTACCAGCGGGCACGGGCCGACCAGAAGAAGTGGAAGCGGTTCCTCGGCGAAGCACAGTATGTGCTGGGGATGGTAGGGTAGGATGGCTGACCACGACTGTCCCTTCTGCGAATTGCCTCCTCCGCCGGTGGAGAAGATCGCCGAGTGGATGGAGAAGAACCCCGTGTCCGACCGGCGGTATCGGGTGCTCCTGGACGGCCAGGAGCTGCCCTTCCATGACGCCAAGTACATCCCGAAGAAGAACGGAAAGGGGGCCTGATGGTCACCGATCTACAGCAGCGGCAGGCCGACGCAGAGGCGGATGAGTTCGCTGAGCAGTTGACCGAACTGCTCAAGAAGCACGGCGAAGGCCCGCTCGTGCTGGCTATCCAGCTGGCCAGAGAGCGCAACGAGCACGGCATCATCACGTCGTACGCGCTCGGGTTCATTCGAGCGTGCTCGGTGCTCTTGGAGAAGAACAAGCTGCTGCCGGAGATGCCGAAGGGGAGGCTGCTGACATGAGCGACAAGGAAGTCATACTCGTTGTGACCGTGCTCAACGTGATGCCCAAGGAGGCGCACGCGGTGCGAGTGTTTCTCGGAGACTCAGCGACGATCCTGAAGCGCCGCATCCCCGAGGAATTCGCACGGCGGATGGACGTGTTCTGGGACATTCACACCGACGAGAACGGTGAGGGCGGCCGGCAGGCGCTCAGCGCGCGCGCTGCGAAGCTCGAGAAGGAGGTGTCCGAGCGGAAGAAGAATCTCGTTCCGTGTCCGATGTGCCCTCCGCGGGGTGACGGCTCGAAAGAGTTCTGCTGCACGCTGTGCGGGGGCGCCGGCGTCGTCGAGGTGGGCACGCTGGTGCAGCAGCTGATGCAGGCCAACACCCACCTCGATGCCGAGATCGCGTGGGGCGAGGAGGACCCCACGCCCGACCAGAAGGGCTGTGGTCGAGGCCCGGGCGACTGTCCGCGGTGCGATCCCATGAACCCGAAGGATGGGTGCGTGCTGTGCGGGGGCACCGGCCGCTGCACCCATCACTACATGAAGGGCACGGACGAGCAGAACCGGCCGCTGTGCTACCACTGCCACCAGGTGTTCGACTTGGTGCCGGGCACCAAGATCGTCGGTGAGGCGCCGGTGGTCGTTGATCCGCCCAGCTGGCGTGAGCAGATCGACGCTGACCATGCACGGGCGAAGAAGAAGCAGATCGCCGTCCTCGACGGTCTCAGCAACGGGCTCATCTGCAGCGGCATGCAGGTCGCGCTGGACGACGATGTCGAGGGCGTGTGCAAGCAGCTCTACAGGGCCCGCGCCCCCGAGCTGAAGCAGGGCATTCCGGTGCTCGATGTCGACAACATGGAGGCGCTGATCGACGGCATCGAAGCGACCGCGAGCATCGAAGGGGACGAGATCGACCCGCCGCTTCGCCAACGCCGCTGACGGTAGCAGTTCGGTTGCTCCTCTGCGGGTAGGAAACCATTCGGGTTTCCTATCTTTTGGGTCAGTTTTGTGCGCTCTCGTGATATACTTCACAATGGATGCGCGCAGTTCTGGTGAGGGGCTTGCCGCTGTGGCGGCGTCGCGCTACGCTCCGGCCTAGGACGTAGAGGGGGCGCCGATGACGGTCCACGAAGAGCGGGTTCTAGTAGAGGATTCACTCGACGGACCCAGCTTGCTCTTGTGCGCTGTCTTGCTCGCCGCGTCCTTCATCGTGCTGCTACTCTGCGCTACCACCTGTTTCTTCTGAGGAGGACCCACATGAACGAGTACGAGGACAGAGTCATCATCGAGGATGCGCGGTCGGTCCTGCGACCTATCTGGTACTGGGTTGTGGTGGCAGTGGGGCTGGCGCTCGTGTCGGTGGCGGCGGTGGCGTCGGCAGCGGTCTGATCACTCGCTCTCGTGCTCGAACAGGTTCCGGATCCTCGACAGGGCGCTAGAGACGATGGCGCCGTGCTCCCTGCTCCACTCTTCTTCCCTGCCTCGAACTGTGTGCAGCACCAGGTACTGCCACTGCTTGCCAGAGGTTTCTGCGACCCAGTAGATGCGGGCTGTCTCGACGCCGAGGTGCTCGTAGGCGCACTTCAGGTCGCCGTCGGCCATGGTGTCGGTGACCACCAGCTTTTTCTGGCCATGAAAGACATCGAAGAGCAGCCTTCGGTGAGCGGAGTCGATGCTGCGCCGCTGCCAGCTCTTCTTGATGCCACCGTAGAACGGCTCGCTGTAGGCTTCGTTTGTGATCGACGCACGCATCGGCTTGTCAGCATGTGGGACGCCGCCCCCGTTGTGGGCGGAGACCAGTACGGCCCGACTGGAAGGCACGCGTGCATTGAGTGCCATCAGCTCGTCGTCGACCTTGGCATCTCGGATCATGAGCATCGGGCCGAGCCGTCTTGCCCTGATTCCACGCGATAGTCGAGTGGCCGCCCAGGTGGCGCCAGAGGCTGCGAGCGCAGCCAGTGCAGTCCAGAGCTCTTCCACTGTGCCTCCTGGTATGGCCCTCGGCGGGCGTCGCTCCATGATACACCAGCAACCCAGAACACTGGAACGCAGAAGCACGATTGCTGCCAGACCGGGTATAAGGAAGGGGAGAGGATTTCACCCGTTTTCACCGAGGAGGCACCATGGAACACAGAGAGATGTCCCCCGAAGACGCCAAGCGCTTCTTGGAGGAATCGCGAGAGAACCGCATGCTGGAAGAGCAGACGCACCCGCGGAACATCTACGAGATGCTTCGGATCGACCACATCGACTGGAGCAGCGACGAGAGCATCGCGCGGGCCATGTCCCAGGGGTCCCGAGGAGCAGAACTGCAGGACGCGCTGGTGCAGTCGCTGGGGGCGAATCCGCGCGATGCACGAAAGTGTTCCCCGATCCAGGTGGCCCGTTCTCTGCTGCCCAACATCCGAGCGCGCACCCCCAAGATCGACATCCTGGCGAAGACCGCGTCCGACGGCCGTGGCTTCATGTGGCATCGCGACGTTGGCGTGAAGTTCGTCGTGAAGTGGCCGCCCATCGAAGAGTTCTACGGAACGCCGCGCACGGAAGGGAATCCAATCGCGGACGCGTTCACGCAGCTGAAGGAGAAGCGCGTCGCCAAGGACGAGGTCATCCGCCGCGCGTTCATCGCAGGGCGCCAGTGCGGCACTGGTGGCGCAGTGGAGCAGATGGCTGAGTTGGTTAGCGCGATCAACACGACCACGCCAACGCCGGCGGACCGGGTGCGTGGCGTGACCCTGCCAGTTCGGCCACCCGACATCGCGCAGCTGCAGAACATGCCGGTGCGTGCTGGCGTGGTGCTTCAGTCGAGGCATGCAGTGCGTGGTGTGCGGATGATCACGGACCAGCTGGCCGGCTGCACCGAGCCGCGGGTCGACATCGAGTACGAGAACCGCCCCTACCTGGGAATCGACTGGGCCGCCAAGGATGCCAAGGCCAGCAACGTCGGCACCTCGTACAAGGCCGGCGATCCCACGTGCTTCGGCAGTTACGACGGCGAGGATGGCGGGTGCTTGGCGTGCGATGCCTCGGTCCGCTGCTGCGGCGAGATCGTTCACGAGAAGCAGCAGGCCCGGATGTCCGACAACACCATCGCTGGCACCATCGACAGCATCTTGCTGGGCAGTAACGCCGGCATGCGCACCGTGCACGATGAGGTGACCGTGGACCTGAACGCGGTGAAGCAGTCCATGCGAAAGGCCGAGACGTGGGAGCAGAAGCTGCTCGCGGCTCATGCGCGGCTCGGCAACACGATGTACCTCCACGTGCAGGGGGAGACGCGTCTCGCCGACGCGCAGGCGAACTACGACCAGTGCGTCGCTGACGTGCAGCACGCGCGTACAACGGGGGCGTCGGTCAACGCGCTCGAGGATCTGGAGTCGTCGGTCGAGTACGAGGAGGAGCAGCTGGAGGTCGCGAAGAGATCGCTGAAGCGGATCACGCGTCAGGTACGTGAGGCGCACGCTGTCGTCGACACCGCAGAGCGCTTCGTCAAGATCGAGAAGCTGCGGCGGGACGACTGGCGCTTCGACGGCAAGCTGCACAGCATCGCCTGGTGGTTCCACCGTCTGTGCGGCCACGTTACCTGTGGGGGCACCATCGACGAGCCCCCGAAGGAATGCGAGCTGTGCCGCGCTCCCAACGTCGGTGCGTGGGCAGCTCAGTACGCCCTGCAGGCCGACAAGGAGGGCTGGGGCATCTTCGATGCCAGAGAGTCCGAGGGGCCCGCTGACTGGGAGCTGCAGCACCTGCAGGACGGTGTCGATGGCCAGGAGCAATTCTTCAGCAACGACCTCGAGGCCATCGTGTTCGTCATCGCCAAGGCCAAGGCTGGCTCGGTGATGCACCAGCAGGCCGTCGCGATCCTCCGCTACTACGAGCCCGACCGCTACTCCAAGTACGAGTAGCCCCCTGAAATCCCCCCAGTTTTCGGCATAGGACCTGTGAGGACAACCACCCCGAAAGGAGGCGCATATGCCGCCCTACGACTGGTAGGCGTCCACGCCGAGAGGGCGGTCCTGCGGGACCGTCCTCTTCTTTCGGGCACAAAGGAGGAGGAACCATGGGACTGCTGGTCAAGCAGCCGAACGGGAAGTTCGCCGTCTTCTCGACCATCGCAGAAGAGTTCATGATCTGGAACGCCACGAAGGAACAGATCGTGGAGTGGGCGGTCGAGCGTGAGATGGCGGAAGTGCGAGAGCGTGCTGAGCGGTGGGTCACTGGAAAGTACCCCGGCCGGGCCATTCACGATCTCGAGAAGGTCCTCGAGAAGGACGCGCTGAACCGCAGCCCGGAGGACATCGAGAAGATGCGGGCGGAGCTGTCGAAGGAGGTGCCCAATGGCGGGACCTGAATTCTTCCAGACCGGCATGGGCAGGCAGTTCTACGAAGGCACGATGCCCGAGCTCGTGCGCCAGCTGAAGCGCCTGAACGACAACCTCGAGCGTCTCACCAAGAGTCAGGTGACAGTCGGCAACGTGCCCGACGGACACCTGGCTGCTCCGACCCCGGAACTGCTGGAGATGGGCAAGGAGCAGCGCGCTATCTACGATGAGCTCAAGAGAGTGCGGCGGCAAATCGCGGATGAAGCGGAGATGCCGTGTTTCATCATTTGTACCAACGCGGTTCTTCGTAGGATTGCGGTTTCCGAGGCGAAGACTGCCGAGGAGCTGTTGCTGGTTCATGGTGTTGGGCCGCGCAATATTCAGGAATTTGGGACTGAATTCCTGCGGGTTCTGCAAGGCAAGTCTCCCGGCACCATCCAGTACCGCTGCATGAACGAAGCGTGCCTGTCCATCGAGTGGGCGCCGTCCGGCGTCTCTTTCCTCGGCAAGAGCTGTGCGACCTGTGGGGCCGCACCTTTGGAGCAAGTGACATGAGTGGATCGATGCTGATCGCTTTCGTCCCGGAGACGGAGGCCGACAAGGAAGAGCTGTTGCGCCGGCTGGCGCTGCTCGCAGACGACGAGGTCGACACCGACGCGACGCACAACATTGTCTGCGATCCGGATGATTCGTTCAACGCTCTCTGTGAGCCCGGTGAGGAGTTTGAGGGCGAGCAGGTGGACTGGGTACGGCATTGTGCTCGAGAGGCCATCGACGCCTTTCTGAACAAGAAGCGCACCGACATTGGCGGCTTCAACGCCGGCGGCCGCGAGTACGCGTGGAGTGGCGGTTCGTCATGGGGAGATCCGCCCTCCGAGGCGTACAACTGCCTCGCTCTCCTGCAGGAGCTCGACCTCACGAACGATCTGAACCCACGGTGGATGTCGGTTATCAGCAACACCTTCGCCCTGCTGCAGGAGCGCTACCCCAACATGGTGTCGCTGGAGAAGCTCATGTCCACCATCACGGTGGCGTGGAACGGCGGGCACGTGTCAACGACGACGGAGGACGAGCTCCTCAAGCTGGCCAGGACAGGTGTGGCCATTCACGTGTGGCTCGACGTCGAGGCGGAGAAGGCGAAGCAGCACGCCGAGAAGAACGACGTCATCAGTGCTCGTTCCATCTCCGACGACGACCTGTGCTCGAGCTGCAAGCATCTGCGGGTCGACGTGGTGGAGCGGTGCGGGGACTTCTTCTCCGTCTGCGCGAAGGTGGTCCCGACGTACGTGTGGCCGTGCGTTCGCAACGGCGCAGACGGCCACGCGTACGAGTGCGCTGAGTACGTCAGCATGTACGTGGGAAAGGCCCCGGTCGATGACCAAGACTGAGCTGATCGATGCGTTCGACGCGCTATGGGCCGAGGTGGACTTCGGGCACCTGTCGGGGTCCGCGGACTACGAGCCGATGACCGAGGATGCGGAGGCTGTGGGTGGCGTCATCCGCAAGCTGATCAAGAGGACTTTGGCACGGCCGTCGTGGACGTACGGAGTCACGTTGGAGGAGTGTGGTGCCCGCAAAGTCAAGCTGCACCACGACTATGCCAAGGACGCCGAGAAGGCGCGGTATCACCAGAAGGTGCGGGACCACCACACCGGGAGGAAGAAGACGTGAGACTCGTCCGCCCCAGCTACGAGATCATGGAGGTGATGCCCAACGCACCGCTCGAACACATCGAGCGGTGCGGTCGCCTCTGCTACAAGTCCGAGGACAAGATCGGCCCCGGCACAGCCCGGAAGTTCGCCCGCATGATCATCAAGCTCGGCCACGAGAGCGTGCTCGAGCACGCGTCGATGACCGTCCGCTTCATCGCGAACCGCGGCTTCACCCACGAGCTGGTCAGGCACCGCCTGGCGGCCTACTCGCAGGAGTCGACGCGCTACTGCGACTACGCCAAGGCCTGCGACGAGGTTGACGGGACCATCGACCGCGCTGGCGGCCACGTGTCATTCATCGTGCCGATCTGGATGTACCCGTACGTGTTGCCCAAGATCGTGACCGGGGACTTCCTGGAGGGACCGTTCGGACGCGAAGGCCCACCTTTCGTGGTGCGCTGGCTACGCGGGCGCCTTGCCGACGAGGAGGAGTACCACCTGGCGCGTGCCGGGACGCTGTCGATACGAGACGGCGCCGAGGACGCTGTACTGTGGAACCTCCTGCCGCAGGATGCGCGGGACTGCCTCCCCATCGCTCTCAAGACCGAGATCGCCCACACCGCCAACGTCCGCGAGTGGCGCCACATCTTCCGAATGCGGTGCGCGAAGGCCGCGCACCCCCAGATGCGAGAGCTGATGCTGCCGCTGCGCGCCGAGTGCGTCGAGCGGTGGCCGGCTCTCTTCGAAGACCTCGTACTGAAGAAGGAGACCCCATGAAGGGCTGGCTCGAAATGACCCCCGAAGCCCGGGAGCAGGCGCGCGCGAAGGCGCGCGAGGCACGCAGCGAGCGCAATGCGCACCGTCGCGCGAAGTACGAACAGCGGCAGGCGCGCCACATGGGCGAGAACTACATGCACCTGCCCATCCTCGGCGGTGGCCATGTGACGCTGATCTGGCGGCGCCTCGAGCAGACGGGTACGATCCAGACGGTGCGTTACTCGCTGGCGTTCTGCGCCCCCAACGACCAGTTCTCCCGGAAGAAGGGGCGGGAGGAGGCGAAGGCGCTCTTCAGCGGCGAGCGGGAGCGCGGCTCTTACCTGCTCATCGGTCCGGAGAAGCGCCTCCGGAAGAACGGCGACGTGGTCCGGCGCATCTTGGACGAGGTGCGTCGTGCCGGCTTCGGCATCCTCGGCGCGCCGGCGAGCGTCGACTGGGTGCCCACCTGGTTCAAGGACGGCCGCATTGCGATGCGTACGCTCTCGGACATGAAGGCGACGCGGCTTGTGCGTGCTCACGCTCGCCGCGGATGAGTCACTTCACCACCGTCCAGACGAAGATCCGCGACCCTGCCTGCCTCATCGCTGCCCTCGAGAAGCTGAAGCCCGGGTGGGTCGGCCACATCGAGCAGCACGCTACGCCGCAGCACCTCTACGGGTACCTCAACGACAAGCGTGCGCAGACCGCGCACATCCTCATCAACCGGAAGCACATCAACCCCGGCGCCAACGACATCGGTTTCCGCTTCGGCGCCGATGGCACCGCCGAGATCTTCATCTCTGAGAACGAGGCCCGCTACGGCGGCTTCGGTGCTGATTGGGTGAAGAAGCTCGTCAAGACGTACGCCGAGGAGAAGGTGAAGGCCTCGCTCACAGCGAAGGGCCACTCGTTCGTCACGGAGCAGGTCGGCGAGAACACGATCATCCGCGTCCAGGTCTGGACGTGACCTACCGGGAGGGGCCGCTCGGCTTCTTCTTTGCCTCTGCCTACCAAGCGTCCGTGAGATCGTGTCATAGGTAGAGTGTCCGGGCCATTGCGGTGGCCCCCAAGCACATGGTGTGTGCTCATCCGAACCCACAGACGGAGGGACACGATGAACGAGGGCTCCTTGAAAGGGAGCCGTCGCCCCTCCCCAACCAGCGAGACTGCTAACTCAAATCGCTAGCTGGTTGGGGAGGAAGGCGAGAACCATCAACCATTTTGCTTCTGCAGGAGGCCTTGATGTCGAAGTGGAAAGAGCTGGATACGAGCGAGAAGATCGCGGAGGAGCTGGGCAAAGGCTGGGTCACCAGCGGCGCCGGTGTCGAGGCAGGCCACATCGGGAAGAAGGGCACCAGCCTCTCCGTAGTCCGCCACATTCATGGGTGGTTCGTGGCGGTGACGAACCACATGCGCACCATCAGCGCCGCTGCCCCAGACCCAAAGGCCGCGGTATGGGCGCTGGCCAAGAAGTTGGCGGGGGCGGCTCGCACAGCGATGAGCGGTCTTCGTGAGATAGGGTTCGAGGTCGACTCGTCGCTCGTGGCCACGACCGGCCACGTCTCGAAGGACGATGCAGAAATGCTCGAGGCGTGCGCCCGGGGGGAGGACAGCCGCTTCTTGATGGAGTGCGCTGACCGCAAGCCCCTCATCGTGCACGAGCTCGGCGAGTACGGGTTCCTCGTCTGGTGCGGTCAGAACGGAGAGCGGGACTTCACCGGGTGGTCCCCCGGCCTGCAGTGCTTGCACGATCTCGCCGTAGTCTTGAACTGCGCCTACATCCGTCTCGACCGAGATGGCCCTGTAGTGCCCACCGTGCCGAAGTACGAGTGGTAGGAGGCCCCATGGACCGACAGTCTTTCATCCACCGGGAGACACCGGTGGACGCTCCAGAGCTGGATGCAGCGCTGCGCGCTGTCTCTGCTCGCTACTTCGACAACCGCGTTCGGGTGGTCGCAGACCCAAGGCAGCGCTACTGGGGCCTCTACCGAGATGACAGCGTAGGGCCCCTGGTACAGATTCGTCTGCGGCGAGACGGCGTGGTGGTGTTCATCCAGCCGCTGAGCGCTCCCGTGGTCTGGTACCACGCGGTTCTTCATCATGGTGCCGGCCGGGAGCTCAATGGGATGCTCGCGACCGAGGGCATCGAAGGGCTGTGGGAGCCCAACCCCGAGGGCGTCGAGACGCCGGAACGGTGGGTGAGCATGTTGGTGCCCACCGACGAATACGACAAGGAGGGCAGGGACGCTGCGGGACGGCCGATGCCGAACGCGCTGCGCGAGTGCCTCAACGCGTACCTGAACTACGACTACTGCTCCCGAAGGAGGGACACATGAGCTCGTCAAGCACGCCTTTCCAGCTCTCAGCCCAGGGCGTCGTGATGCTCGCGGACGGCGTCGATCACCGGCAGGCTGCCATGACGCTGCAGTCCGCTCTCACGACCCTCATAACCGACAATGAGATGATCGTCCGGGACGGGGTCGCCATCTCGACAATGACGGTCGAGTGCACGACCGGCCCCGAGGCTGGCGACAAGGTCCGCGTCATCGAGCAGGTGCCTGCTTCAGACCCCATGAGCGGGACCGCCGGCGATCACATGATGCGCGGGGCGCTTGACGAGCTCCTCGCGTACTTCAAGGATTACGAGTGCCCCGGGCTGCACGGACAGGCCCTGATGGTGTCGAAGATCGACCCTCTCTCCCCGCTGGCTGCGTGGCACGTTCTCAAGGCGGCCTTCCCAGTCCTCGAGGAAGCCATCCAGTCCGGAGTCACCCGGCCGCTCACCAAGAATGCAATCCTCCGTGCGTCGCAGGCACGAGGCGTTCTGCTCTGCGCGGCGGCGGCGATGAACACGTACGCGGGTGAGAGCGTGCGCGCCAATCGCAACAACGGTCTGCCCGTCGAGGTGCACGCGCCGCAGGTCTTCCCGCTTCGCAGCATGGAATCCCGCAAGGAGCTCGAGGAGCTGGTCGACCAGCTGCAGGTGCAGCTCGCCGGTTGCGGCGTGGCCGCGCTTGGCGGCGTGGGCGAGCAGGCCGCGGAGAAGGGCGCTTACGGGTGGTCGCCGGCCTACCAGGACGTCAAGAACCTGCGAGAGGACTTCATGGAGCTGTACAGGGCAGTGAACACGCTGGCCGCGGCGCTCCTCGACTACCTCGGTGAGAAGCCCGGCGGCGTCTCGCTCGGTGAGGCCGTCACGGCCATCGCCACCGACGGGGTCCGCGATGCGTTCCAGAGCGTGCAGACCAGCCGTGAGAAGGTCGGCACGGGCGACCGGTAGGAGCTGAAAAAACGAGCACTTTGTGTGATACGCCTTGTGAGGAGAAACCACCCACACTTGGAGGAATATCATGAAGAAGCTCGTCAGCTTCATCTTGACCGTCGCCATCGTTCTCGGTTCCTATCTCGCAATCGCCGCCGTGTGCGAAGAAGCACGGAACCAGAACGTCGCGTGGGCTGATCAAAGCGCCCGCGCGGGACACACTGTGTCGTCGACCAGCAAGATCGACATCTGCGTCACCGCGCCTGCGCGGGCATACGTGGAGGGACGCGGCGTCATGACCATCGCGGTCAAGGACTGCCGGTTCACTCCGCCGAGCCTTCCGGGTGGGTCGCAGGTGTTGGCCGCGCTCGGTCGCTGACACAACGTGCGCCCGCGCGGCGCGTGGGGCTTCGGCCCCGCGTGTTCTTTCATTTGCTGGAGGAGAGAATGGAGAATCCCTACAAGCCCGGTCTGTACGAGAACAAGAAGGGTCAGCGGCGGCGCCTGCTCGGAGACCGCACGGGTGACATCCTCTACGACGCGGTGAAGCCACGCCGCCGCACGCACGCCAGACTGGTCGAGGAGGTCAAGCGCCTCGGCAGCCTGGTCGGTGTGGAGGTCGGCCCACACACGCACACCTGCTGGCAGGGGACGTGGCTCGAGTGGGTGAGCGGCGGCACGTTCATCGAGGAGAACTAGCGTGACCATCGACCACGAGGCGAACCTCGAAAGAGTCCGGCAATCGCGCGGGATGCGCGCGGGCACGTACAAGAACAAGAAGGGGGAGACGCGGCGTCTGGTCGCCGTGGTGAGCCCGAAGATGTTCATCGGCTTCTTCAACATGACGACCTCGGGGTTCATGGTCGTCTGGGAAGCGGTGATCCCGACCAAGAGGCAGGACCCGGTGCTGCGAGAGCGGACGCAGAAGATCTGTGCGTCGCTCGGCATCGACTACAACGACAATCTGTGGGCCACGGTTTCGTCATCGTGGAAGTGCTGGCTTGGCCGCGGCTGGACGAAGGAGGACGGAGATGGGTGACAAGACGAGAGGCCTGTACGGCAAGTTCGCTGTGAAGCGCATGGACGGGTCCAGCGCTCCCGGGGGCGAGCACGCCAAGTGCTTCCACTACGTGCTCGATCTCGATCACGACCCGTACGCCGTGCCGGCGCTCAAGGCGTACGCCGACGCGTGCCGTGAGGAGTATCCGCTGCTCGCCGCGGACATCGACAATGTGATCGTCCGGAAGGCAGCGCAGACGACGGTCGACGCCCACTCGGTCACGTGGGGCGACTGGGAGGGCACCGTCAAGGACATCGGAGGCCGCTGGTGGTGGTCGCTCCGCTTCCAGGGCATGCAGGTGGCCAACGACGTCACGGAGACGAAGTCCAAGGCGGTGTGGGCCATCCGCCACGCCGCGAACGTCACATGCAGCGACGGCCTGTCTATCGCCTCGTGGGGCATTGGCGATGGCCATCCGGTCGGCGAAGGTGTCGGGGAGCAGGACTGACCACTCGTGCAGTGTCTGAATCGCCGGCGACCCTCCGGCGATTCTTTGCCGATTCAGAGAGGATCAAATGTTCAGTGTCGTTCTCGTGCACGTGGCGGTGCTCATCATCGTCCCGTTGCTCTCGCTCGCAATGGAGCGGCCGGTGCGGTGGGTACTTCGGTGGCCCGCGCGTCGGCGCGCCCGCAAGCATGGGCGGGAAGCCGGGAGACGCATGGCTGCGTTCTTGCGCGAGCCGAGCATCCTTCGGCGGGTCATGCCGCCTCAACCAGTGATTCAAGAAGGGAATGAGGGAATCGTATGAGGTTTCTCGACTGTCATGGCTACCGTGTGCTGCTGCACCACATGGACGGCGAGATGGTCACGGTGCGTGCCATCGTGAACGCGGGCGCCTATCACAACCACAGGTGCGCGTGTGCGGCTCCGGGCGTATGCGACCCCGACGGGGAGCCACACAACGAGGGGTCCGAGTTCACCCCCGGGTCAGCGCACTTCCTCGAGCACATGTTCTTCAAGGGGACGAAGCGCCGCTCCTACAAGGACATGCACAGGGAGGTCGCATCCATCGGCGACCAGAACGCGTACACGTCGGCTGACCGCACCGTGTTCCACATGGACACCGTGGGGACCAGCGTGAAGCGGGCGCTGGCGTTGCTCCTTGAGCTCTTCTTCGAGCCCAACCCGACGGAGGAGGAATTCGAGAAGGAGCGCGGGGTCATCCAGCAGGAGCTGCAGAGCATCCTGGACAGCCCGGTGCCCTACTTCATCCAGAACGCCGAGCAGGCCGTCTTCAAGACCGACCTCGGCCTCTCCACGCCTATCGGTGGAACGATCGAGTCGGTGGCGCGCTGCACGCTCGAGGAGATGCTGGCGTTCCACGAGCGGTTCTACACGAAGCAGAACGTGATGTTCGCCCTCGTCGGCGACCTCACGCACATCAGCGACCGCGACGTCTTCGCAGCGTTCAAGAAGTACGAGAGCGCGCTGCCCGTCGGGAAGCGCGAAGTCATCACACCGGCGGAGCCGGCCTACGGGACGTGGGAGTTGCCGGTCCTGCACTCGTTCGAGCACACGTCGGACCAGGTCGCCTTCGGGCTGTGGACGCCGGGCATGACTAGCTTCGAACGGCACGCCGGCGGGTACGTCGACCTGGTGCTGGACGACCTGCTGGGTGGTGGCCTGCACGGGCTGCTGATGGACCGCCTGCGCGAGGAGCTCGGGCTGTGCTACGCCACGGGCTACTTCTCGACCAGCGTGTGGGGGCAGGCGTACCGGCTGGCCTACGCGCTCGTGAAGCCGGACTCGGTGGACCAGGCCGTCAAGGAGATGCAGAAGGTGCTGCAGGCGGTGGCCCAGGGCGACTTCCCGGAGGAGACAGTGGAGGCATGCGTCGGCCACACGGAGTACAACGTGGCGCTGCCCACGACGACCCCGTGGGGCATGGCTCGGCACTACGTCGACGTCTGGTTCTCCAAGGAGCACCTGTTCGCTCAGGGAGGCGGGGCCGACGTGCTGCTGGACACCCCGCAGCGGGCGCTGAACGATCTACGCAGCCGCTGGGCTGACGGCCGCGGCCGCGATGAGATGAACCGCGCGCTGGTGGCCGCGGCCGAGCGCACACTCCGCGGGTCCTTCCTGTGCGTCATGAACGCGCCCGCTGACTCCATGTGGTGCTCCAAGTAGCGCTTCTTCGCCCCGCCGTGGGGCTGCCGGCCGGCAGCCCCATTTTGCTTCCACTCCTCGGCATAAGGGCTGTGAGGAGAGGAGGCAATCCATGCCCAAACGGTACACCTTTCTGGCCAGCTGTCCGTCGCTCGACGGACAGGCAATTCAGGCGATGGAAGACGAGTCGTCTGTTGTCGGGTACCGCACGATGTTGCGGCACTGCCAAGAGCTCAAGGAGATCGCCAGGTCGCTATGCGGCTACGAGAATTCGTCGCGCCAGGGTCACGGGCTCACGCTCGCAGACGACTGGCACGTCGCGTACCGCAAGTCCCGCTACGACGGGATGCGGTGCTACTTCCTCGTGTGGTCGGCGATGGAGTTCGTCTGGGTCCACGAGGACGACCTGAAAGAGTGGGAGGGGTTCGTCAACCCGTCCCCCACCAAGACCCCCTTCACCAGGGGACCTTCACACTGAGGAGAGGGAGAACACCATGGGAGAGACTGCCAAGAAGCCGGGAACCATCGTGAGCATGTTCCGTGCCGAGATGGCTCGCCAGCTGGCCGCGCGGAAGCAGGAGCTGGTCGTGGAGGCGCTCCAGCGGGCGAGCGCTCAGACGACGATTGCGGACATCGTCGCTGTGCTCACCGAACACGACATCCCGTTCGGCGCGGTGACGCTCGGTGACCTGCGCCCGCCGGCGGTCGTCGCCGGCACGCCCCCGGGCCCGACCCGGAAGCGGGGCGTCACATCCAAGCGCATCGTCGAGTTCGTCACTGCCAACCCCGGCGTCGGCCGCGCCACCATCATGGAGGCCATCGGCCTCAAGGGCGGGACCACGTCCTCGCAGCTGCGCTGGCTGTGCGCCGCCGGAAAGCTGCGTCACGAGGGCGTGATGCGGAACTGGCTGTACTTCCCCGTCCAGTAGCCGGCCCCCCATCGGGGTTAGCGAGAAGGCCCCCCATCGGGGGTTTTCTTTCGATAGGAGAACGCCATGAGCAAGCTGACTGTTCAGACCGAAGAGGGACGGACCATCGTCATCGACAACTTCAATGCGCCGCTGCCCATGCGCCCTGGTGCTCCCATCACTATCCACACCAGCGGTGCGCTGGGCGGACCGGGGACGACCACGGGCACCATCCTTACCATCGATCGCACGCAGGATCAGGCGGAGGACGCAGTCATCGTCGTGCTGTTCAGCCCGAAGGGTACGGTGTTGCTGCTGAAGCGGTCGACTGAGCTTCTCCACGCGCCAGGCAAGTGGGGCTTCCCGGGCGGCCACATCATGTACGGGGAGCCTCCGTTCACAGCCGCGCTGCGCGAGCTGAAGGAAGAGACGGGCTTGGTGCCCCGGTCGCTGCGCTACGTGGGCAGGCGGGACCTCGTTGCGGACCAGAGCGACCTTCACCTCTTCGTCGCCGAGGCGGACCCGGGCCAGCTCGACCTGCGGCTGTCCCGGGAGCACATCGACTGGGAGTGGCTCTCCGCGGACGAGGCGCTGTCCTACCACAAGGACATCGGCAACATCGCGGGGCCGCTGACCGTCAACGTGCTGGAGCACATCAGTGCCGGACGCCTGCGGCTGCAGAGCGGAGAGAACGCCACCCAGATGGTCGAGGAGTGGAAACGATGAGCGACTTTCACGACGAGATCTCGAAGTACCGCAACCTGATCTGCCCCCACTGCCTGGCGGGAGGCCTGTCCTTCGACGAGGACGCGAGCCCTCCGCCAGCCAGGAAGTTCCCGACGCGGTTGCGTGCCAAGGACATCTACCAGTGTCCAACGTGCGGCCGTGCCTGCACCGCAGGTGAGACGCTCGGCGCGACGAAGGTCGTTCGCGCCTCGAAGGGTGATCCAGCGCTTCATGGCATCCCCGAGAGCGTCGCCCAGCGGTTTGCGAAGAAGGCGCGCGCCTCGGTGTGGGTGGCCGCCGCCCTCGGCCACATGATCGACAACGAGGGGCAAGCCCAGGTCGTCAGCGAGCCGCACGGTGTGACGCAGGTGGGGGACGTGATCCTTCACGTGGACGAGGACACTATCGACGACGGCGGGGACCGGTCCATCCAGAAGGGCCGCTACCTCATTCGTGTGGAGGAGTTCTGATGTGGCGCAAGTTCGTCACCGGTGCTCCGCAGTTCGGCGGAGAGCAGTGGGAGGACGTGTACCCGTGGAGCGTGAAGGAGGGCCAAGATGTGTGAAGAGTGCGCCGCCGGCGCTGTCACGCTGGGAGAGATCGTCCCCGGCATCACGCTCATCCGGGCCACGTACGACAGCCCGCACATGAAGTCCGGGGACCTGGCGCTCTCGGATGGCCAGGACCCGTACTACTCGTTCAGTGAAGACCCGATGGCCGACCCGATGGATGGGATGTCCGACGCGGAGGCCGAGGAGCTCCCGGACAAGGACCCGCGATGGGATCCCTGGTTCGAGTGGTCGGCCAGGGTCGACGCGTGGGCCGAGAAGTTCCTGCTACGACCAGACCGCGGCTGGCTGCTCGTGCAGAAGTGTCGCGACGCCGGCTGGTCGCAGAGCAAGCATGGGTACGTCGAGATGTGGTTGTACCACCGCATCGGGAAGCTATTGGAGGCGCTGTGAAGCATCAACGGTACCAGCATAGCGTGCTGGCTGTGTGCGAGGATCTGCACAGCCACAGCACCGGAACAGGAGATTCGCTGCCGGATGACCGGTTGCAGGAACTGGTCGAGTGGCTCACGTGGAGGGTCGGAGACGATGGGTGGCTTGAGCAGAGGAGTACGTCGTACGACCTGTGCGTGCGGCAGCTTGCGAAGGCGGCACTGAGGGAGGTGAGGCAGTGAGCCAGAAGGAGATCTTCGTCAGCATCGACGTGGAGGCCAACGGTCCCGTGCCAGGCCGCTATTCGATGATGGCGTTCGGCGCCGCGGCCTTCGACCTCGAGTCGGAGACGCCGCGCGTGCCCATCGACACGTTCGAAGTGCCCGCGCTGCAGGTGCTGCACGTGATTCCACAGGATCAGCTTCCGCTGCCCGGTGGGGGCTACGACCACGAGCATTCGGTGTGGCCCGCCATCGAGTTCCCCGCGACGATGGAGTGGTGGCGCACGGAGAAGAACGTCGAGGCGTACGACCGCACCCGCATGGGCGCCGTGCACCCCAACGATGCCATGCCCGAGTTCCTCGACTGGCTCGACAACCTGCCCGGCCGACCGATCCTCGTCGGCTATCCGCTGCCGTTCGACTACATGTTCCTCGCTTGGTACTGCTGGGTCTACGGCGGGCGTGACAAGCTGCCGTTCAGCCATTCGGGCTTCGACATCAAGACCGAGGTGTTCATGCGGCAGGGGCTGCCGGCGTTCGTCGCTGCGACGAAGCGGCGCTTCCGCAAGCACTGGTTCAAGGGGGCTCCGAAGCACGACCACACGCCGCTCGTCGATGCCATCGAGCAGGGCGTCGTCTTCGTCAACATGATGGCCGAGGATCCCGGGCTGCCCTGGCCCGGTCCGAAGGAGGACTCAGCATGAGATTCGTGGTCCACAAAGAGGGCGACACCGCCCGCTTCCACACGCACAAGGACGAGAAGTCACGGGTGCGCGTCGACTCCATTCGGATTCGGGCGGACGACTACGATGTCGGGGCGAGCTTGTATTACGTGAGCATTTCCGGCATCACGCAGTTCCTTGCCGAGGTCGTGGCCGGGGCTTGGTCCGGGAAGTGGTGGCGGCAGTTTGGCGGCGTAGGAGGAGGCCAGACTCTCCCGCTCGTCAAGGAGATGACAGTTTTCCCGCAGTGGTTCATCGACGGAGACGTGATCCATCTGCCGACAGCGTCCCGGGATCTCCCCCAGGGACGGATTTGGGGTACGTCATGAGCGACATCGACTACGACTACGACCGCTCGGGCAAGATGGAGCTGATTCACGGCGGGGGCGGTATCACCCTTCAGTGGAACTGTCCCGGCACGCACAAGGAGTTCGGCGCGTGCGGCATCCGCGTCAGCTACGGACCGATGTCGTCGGCCCAGGCCATGGTCATCTACGACAAGTGGAAGGGCCGCGGGCCGCAGTGCATCGGCTGCGTGCGCCTCCGCGAGAAAGCGCTCGAGGGCACGGATACCAGCAGCCCGGTTCGGAAGCACGTTGACCGGGCGCACCGGGCCGCGTACCGGGAGCTTGACCGCGTGAAGCTGGGCAGGTATCTGAAGAAGTTGCGGGGCTGGAAGAACGGGGTCAGAGCGACTTCGGGAGCTTGAACCGGGGCGCGCGCTTGGCCACGGGCTTTCTCTCTTCTCTCACCGGTTCGATGTAGACTTCGGCGGTTACGACCGTCTCCTCAGTTGAGCCACCGACACCTGCCGTGTCTGCGCCTCCGCCCCCGCCTGCCATGCCTCCCGGGCGGGGCTTGGGCTGTGCCGTGCCAGCGGCCGCGGGCGATAGAGCAGGTGTCGGTGGCTCCTCCTCCTCCTCGTCGAACAGGCCGGTCACCGTGACCTCGTGGAACGGGGAGCCTACGTCGCTCTTGGCCTCATCGGGGACGTGGACGCGACGCTCGCGGCGGCCTTCTCTGCGCTCGCTGCGGGTTTCTCGGCGCCCCTCATTCTTGGCTTGCTCGAAGAGCAGGCCGTCAACCTTGTCATCGAGCTTTCCGATCAGGCCGAAGATCTCGTCGCGCTCGTCTCGCGCCTCCTCTACGGTCTTCTTCAGCAGCTCGTAGCCCTCGCTCGTGTTCAGTAGCGATGAGACGGCAGTGACCAGAGCCGGCACCCCGAGGCCGAGCGTCGTTACGATCGAGATGTAGAAGGCCCACTTGTTGGGTGGGGCCGCACCTGCCTTTTCAGTCATCGTCTCTCTCCTATCCGAGGGCCGTGCCCTCGAAGATCTGCGCCCACAGGCACGCAATGTCCCACTTCGTGAGACGGATGTGGTGGTGCCCGATGACACCGCGGAACATGCTGTTGATCAGAGCCTCTGGCGGAAGGACGCCGTGGAAGATGTCGCCCTCGAGCGCCATGCCGTCGATTCCGCGCGGTGCGTGTGCCGGCAGGTCGAGCACGGGCAGCAGCGCGAAGACAACGTCGCGAGTGAGCGCGGCCACCTGCGGGTCAAGCGTCACGATGCGGTCGTCTCCGCGGCCGGTCTCGTTGTCGGTCACGTAGACGCTGTTGCCGCGGGCCTTCGTCTTCGCGAGGTACTTCACCTCTACGCTCTGGCAGATGTCGATCCCGACGCTGCGCTGGTTCGCCACACGGCCCGCGTGGTACGCGGCCGGCTGCAGGTCAAGCCACTGGTAGGCCCGCACCGTCTGCTTGTTGACGCGCCCGATGCCCAGGTGGCTCGAGTAGCCCTTGTTCGCGAGCGCGCGTCGGCAGTGCTGTGGGTCAAGGCCTCCCCAGTGGAGGACGACGTAGTCGAACGCCAGGCGCTTGTAGCCCCCGTAGCCGCCATCGTGCAGGTTCAGCCCGAGTCGGTGCTCCCACGTGAGGAGCTGCTCCCCGGTGAGCCCCAGCGGGATGTGGTGGCCATCGACGATGACGTGGGCGCCTGTGCGTCGGAGTTCGGCGCCGCCGATGCCTGCGACGGCTGCTCGCTCCAGTACAGACCGGTAGGCGTCTTCAATGAGGTTGCGCGCCAGCTGCGTGCCCATCTTGCTCTCCTTCATCTGTGTCCGTCCTCGGACAGTCTAGCATCCAGCGCGCGTGCGTCATAAGGACTGTGCTGCGGCATTCGCAGTGATTCGTTGAAGGAGGATGTGATGAGCGATTCCGATTTCCTGGCGAAGCCGTCGGGCGTTCCCGTAGCCGAGGGGGACATGACGCTGGCGCAGAAGGAGAAGCTGCAGGAGCTCTCCGCGGCGTGGGAGCTCAAGTGGGAGGACCCCGTCTCCACAGGCAGCGGGCGCACCTTCCGGGTGACCGCCAAGGTGCATGAGAAGTCGGAGCTGCTCGTGTACGCGGTCATTGATATGGCCACTGGGCAGTGGTACCTGAGCGTGTGGGGGCTCGGGCAGCAGGGGCAGATCGGCGACACGGGGGCGAACGTCTATGCGATCTGCGCACGGATGCAGGAGCGCATGGGCGAGATCGCCACAGCGATCAGCTTCCTGCAGCTCGCGATGCAGCCGGCCCGCTTGCGGACGAGCAGCATCATGATGTCCCGGCACGATGCCGAGGAGCTCTTCGGCGGTGAGGTCAAGGAGGTCTACGACGCCAAGGTCGGAGATACCTGTTGGCGCTGCGCCCACAAGGTGACCGCCGACGACGTTGCCGAGGGCAGGTGCCCCGAGTGCAGGTACGGCTTCAACAAGATCTACGCGAAGAAGGCAACGGGCGACGAGGAGTAGCGGTATCCTGGGAGACACCAGCTTGGAGGAGGTGCGCGTGCACGACAGAGTCCTCGACGCCAGGGTCGCCCGCAAGCAAGAGACCGACGGGAAGAAGCAGTGGGACATCAAGCGGAACAACGGCGGCCAGTGCCGCGATCGTATCCGCGTGATGCTCTACGACAAGAACGGGCGTCCCAAGAGGGCGCTTGCAGAACTGCGTGCTGAGCAGTGCGAGCTTGGCGACTACATCACCCTGGAGGAATGAGATGTCCGACAAGATCACAACGGAGACGTCCACAGAGGAGGCCGTCGGCGACACCCGGCTGCTCGATGATGAGCGCGCGGCGGCTGCGCGGCGGAAGTACGCACACCGTTTCGCGGATCAGGCCCGCGACATCGTCGACGCGCCGTGGGGCGTCGTCCCGGCACTGGGAGATTCGAGCTCTGCCATGGTGGGCCCCATCATCCTGACGCGCCACGGAAGCATGGTGCTCGGGTCGGTCATGGTTCAGACGCGCCTGCACAGGTCGATCCCGGGAGCACTCACCGCTCTCCTGCAGCCGCTGTGGCAGGCCCTCGCCATCGTGGGCAAGGTGCGGGGCGGCCCGAGCACGCTCAAGCTCGAGGCGAAGGGCCTCGACATGGAGACGTCGTGGGGCCAGCTCAACAACGGCACGGAGATCGTCGGGCAGGTCATCACCGACGCACAGCTGCTCCCCAATGGCCTGATGCTCAAGTTGGCGCCGCAGGAGATCCTCCCCGACGTGTCCAAGACCGTGCTGCGCGCGGCCTCCGAGTGCCCGGATGACGTGGAGCCGTCCATCACCGAGGCGAACGGGAAGTCGATGGCCGAAGCGCTGCTGCGCCACGCGGTGGAGCTGAAGCAGCTGGTGGTGGAGCAGCGGCAGGAGATGGACGATCTGCGGGGGCAGCTCGCCGAGTACCAGATCAACGAAGGCAAGCCACCCGAGGCCATGAAGTCGACGTCGGTGGCAGCGCGCTACGCGGCGCACCCTCTGGTCGACAAGGCGTACGCTGAGTGCATCGAGGAGGGCGACCAGAAGTTCTGGCGCGCGCACGTGACAGTCGGCGAGAAGGGTGGCGGCACGTACAACTACAAGCCAGGGGACAAGATCACGTTCGACGCAGCCAGCTGGCCCGCGGGCACCATCATCCTGCAGTCCGAGCCGTCGGATGACCTGGTGGCCAAGAAGACCACGGGGAAGGGCAGCGACTGATGGACGTGCACCAGGAACTCGAGCACCAGAAGCTGCTTGAGGAGGAGACGGGGCTCGCGTGGTTCCGTGTCGCCGAGCCCGCGGCGTCCACCGCGTGGCTCATTACGACGTTCAAGACGCAGGGCGGCATTCGCTGCCGTGCTGGGATCATCGACGAGCCCGGGGGTCTGGGCTATTTCATCGAGCGCGAGAACGAGGGCATCGTCGAGGCGGACGAGCTGCTCGACATCAAGAACTTCGTCACGTGCATCTGCATGCTGCTGGGGAAGGAGACGTCGTGGAAGAGGTCCTCATCCGAATCACCGTCGTCGCAGCCGCCTTCCCCGGAGGAGCCCTCATCGCTCTCCTCTGTATCGGATGGCACGACTACGTTCGATCACCGCATGGCCCGGCTCGTAGATAGGAGCGCAGAATGAGTAGCAGACCGACTTCCAGCGTGATCGTCACGCGGGTGGGCAACCACGATCTTCCGGCACCGTTCTACGAGAACAATCAGGACGTCGCGTTCGCGCTACGGGCCGCGCAGGAGGGGCGCATCCCTCTCGGGCGCCCGTCGTTCGTGCCGACGGGCTTCTCCTACGAGTTGATGTCCAACTACGAGCTGTTGGTCAGGCCGCGCGCTGACTGGGCCATGGATGGCCTCATGTGCTTCAGCTCGTCGCCAGCCATCGTCGACGAGAAGACGGGCGAGCTCGGCGTCGTGCTGATGTTGATGGTTCCGCAGCAGCCCAGCGCGCTCGCGGTGAACCAGGGCCCGGTTCTGTACCGCGACATCCGGCAGGGCGAGGTCGTCGCGTCTGCGGTGCTCATTCCTACCAGCGTCGCCGTCTTCGTCGAGCGCCTCCCCAAGTAGCGTGAAATCCTCCTACTCGTCGGTCATACGAACGGTGAGGAACCACACGGGAGGACCAGTATGATTACCGAAATCTATGAGTATCAGCGTGAGCAGTACCACGAGCTCGGAATCGAGATCGGGGAGACAGTGGGGACGAGCGCGAGGGGCAATCCCGTCGTGCGCATGAAGATGGCGGACGCCAAGCTGAAGGAGAAGCTCAGGGCCGGTTGGAAGACCGATGGTCCCTGTGCTATCCACCAGCCGGCGGCCATGATCTTCCAGCCGCCGAACACCAACAGCTGGCTCGTCCACCGCTCTAGTCCCGGCCCGATGACGAGCATCATGGGACCGCGCATGGTCGATGCGCTCCGGAAGGAGTACGAGGACCTCGTGCGCTAACCTCATCCACAGGCGCTCCGGTCCTGCCCCTTCGGGGGCGGGGCCGGGTGTGCCGGAAGGATTCATTCGTGGCTGACAGCAAGATCTACTTCGGCCTCGACGTCGAGAGCCTCGGCCTGCACGGCATGGGGTTCGCCTACGGCGTTCAGGTCATCCGCGTGAACGGACAGAAGGGACGCTACGAGGTCCTGCAGGAGGACGAGGCATGGTGCGCCCCGAGCGAGGAGGAGAAGAGCTGGTACGCGCCGGATGACGTGGCGTGGGTCGGTGAGCACGTGATGCCGGCGCTGGACGCTGGTGCGAAGCTGCTGCCGTACAAGACCACGGCGCCGAGGGACACGCTACACACGCGTTTCTGGGCGCTGTGGGCGCACTGGAGGAAGAAGGGCGCTCTCATGGTGTGCGACTGCCCGTGGCCCGTGGAGGCCCGCTTCCTGAACTACGGCGTCAACAACGGCTTCGTCAGCAAGTTCGACGGCCCCTACCCTCTCATCGACGTCGGCTCGGTCCGCCTGGCCGTGGGGCTCGACCCGCTCGGTACCGAAGACCGGCTGTCGACGGAGCTGCCGAAGCACAGCCCGCTGTGCGACACCCGGCAGTCGAACCGCCTCTTCGTCGAGGCGCTGGAGAAGATCCGATGAGGATTGAATGCAGGTGCGGCGTCACGTTCGAGACCACGCAGGAACCGTGCGAGCGCTATGGGGAGAACTGCGCGGTCGCACACAGCTCCCGGGCGTCCTTCATCTGCCGCGAGTGCGGGCACGACAGCGGCCCCGATGTGGCGTCTGCGGTCAGCGAGGGCCGCGTGACGACGAAGCCGGGCATCGGCTTCGCCAACCTCGATGGGGTGAAGAAGATCGAGCTCTTCACGGACGGCTGAACCTGCGCGCGATCGTGGTATAAGAGTAGCAGTGGAGGACCTCGGTTCTCTTCGGGCCCGGCGGGGGAGGTATGGACTGGCGTCTACCTCCGCTGGGCATTTGGGGACGAAACGGCTTCGACGAGGTGGAAAGAGGTCGATGTTGCGTGCCGGGGATGTCTTGTACCCCGTACCAAACAGGGCACATGAAAATCGCCAACGACGATTACGCCATGGCGCAGGCTGCGTAAGTAGCTGGTGCCCGTCTGACCGCTCTCCTGCATCGGAGCGGACCCAGGCGTCATGTAGATGCAGAAGGATCTGCGGGAGCGCCAAGGGCCTGCAGTGGTAGCTCGCAAGAGCGCGCTTGGATAGGGTGTCAGAAGGCCGTCCGTGGCCACGATGACAACCGAGACAAGGAACACGGACTACGCACGTAGACGCATCGAGTGACGCTACTTCGGACTTGGGTTCGACTCCCAACGTCTCCAAATCATTTCCGTTCGAAACCAGGAGTCGTCGCCTGGTACTTGAGACCGCGCCCCTCCCGGCGTGGTGGTAGTGGGCCGCATTCGCGGTCCTCTCTCCTCGGCAGGGGGAGCCTGGGTAACACCAGGCTCCCCCTGTTTTTCGCCCCAGGTTGATGGACACATCCCTGTGCGGGTGTACGCTGAGTGTGCGGAGGCGCCATGACCCCGTTCACCTGTAGTGTTCACCCTCTTCGCTCCCTGGTCGGGCCCCCAGGCGCTGTGGTCGTGTGGTCTTGCGGCAAGCGTGTGGGCGCGATTTGTGCACCGAATTCTGATGCAGCTGAGCGGTGCGCTGCGGTGCTCCGCCAGCGATCCAGGTACTGCGAGACGTGCCAGAAGGAGGATGACTGTGCCCAGAGTTCGTCTGTGCCGTGACTGCCCTGAGAAGAGGCAGCTTCCCCTCCCACACATCGGCCCCACCCGTAGCGAGAACTGTGAGCAGTGCGTTCGTGAGCAGCGGGTCGATCTCGCGGCTCGCTGCCTTCACGCCGACCTCACGCGGGCACTCAACCAGTCGCGCGTCGATTCCCACCGCTCTTTCGACCGATGAAGGAACCCCCTCTCCGCGGCATAAGCCGTAGGAGAGGGCCACCCCGGCCCTCCTTTTTTCACAAGGAGGAGACCGTGTACAAGAACCAGAGGGAGTTCGCCCACGCGTGGGATGTCCTTCGTGGGCTACTCGAAGAGCGTCGTGCGCGTGAAGCGGATGGTCTGGCGCTCCGGCTCGCCTTCGCCATGGACAGCTGCCTGTTCGTTGCGCCGTACATCATCCTGCATCCGCCACGATTCGGACTCTCCCCGCGCATCGTGTGGAACAAGCATGAAGGCCTGCGCACACTCCGTGACCGCGGCTGGCTGCGCCGGTCCCGATTCCTTCCCCCGCAGCAGCACCTCACGGCCATGCTGCACGCGCGCGACGGCGGGTTCATCTGGTGGACCAAAAAGGTCGGAGAGATGCTGGAGTGGGACCGGCACCGCCCCGGCGAGATTGGCATTCCGCGGGAAGAGGGGCTCGCTGTGCTGCGGGCGCTCATGGAGGACATCGAGTACTTGACGGGGTCGACTCATCCGATTGACCGCGTATCCCTGCGCAAGAGCCACCGGCTGGCCATGGCGCTGCGCAAGACACTGTCCATCTGAGAGGAGAAGGCCATGAACATCATCAGCGGAACCATCGAGGAGCTGTTCGCCGAGTTGTCGCACATGAAGATGGAGGCTGTGCGGGACACGCACCCGTGGCAGTTCGTCATGCCGTGGGGGCAGGAGTTCGTCCGGATGGAGCACGGCTTCACGATCTACGGGTACCTGCTGAAGAGCGAGTACCCCGAAGACGTGGAGATGGAGCTGCAGCAGCCGCACAGTCGGCTGTGCTGGGCAGCGTCGGTTGCGTGCCCGGAAGGCGAGCTCGGGTCGGTATGGTCGTGCTCCATCCCGATACTGCTTCCGAAGGGCACGATCGAGAAGCTGCAGGCGCAGGGGTGGCCCGACCTGCACGGCCACGTCGATCTCCAGAAGATCATCGAGTACCACAAGCAGCGCATCAAGCAGCTCACCGCTCGCGCGTTCGCGCTCGGAGTGTCCGACACCGGCTTCGACATGGTGCCTCGGTCCGGGCCGGCGGAGGAGGTGTGGTTCGACGACGGCCAGTGGCCCGAGAGGCGCACACCGCAGCCGGACGACGAAATCAGCAACCGCACGCTCGATTCGCGCGCCATCATCTTCAACGTGCTGCGCTGGCTGCGGGAGTACGACCCGCAGCAGGCCGCCATCTCGTACGAGCACGTCGTGTACGTGCACGGCGTCATGCCGCCGCCGTACTCTGTGAAGAGTGATGTCCTCGAGCGAGCGGATGAGGTGCTGGCCGACTACATCGAGATATTGATGTCCAACTACGCACCCACCGGGTACTATTTCGGATCGAGCCCCGGGTCCTACTCGGACATCGGGTGGCACCCGGATGAGGAGCGAGACGACCTGTAGGAGCCCCACCGTGGTCGAGGAACTGACGAGCGCCGCCCTCTTTCACTGTCGAGCGAAGAACCGCCAGATGCAGGTGGAGGAGTGCCTCGCCCTCTACGTCACGCACAACGCCAACATGAACGCCCCACAACACCGATACATGCGCCGTCGCTGCTGCCACCACTGTCCACAGGGTCGGCAGGTCCGAACCGATTTCCAGACGACCCGCTACGCTGCTGCGCGCCTGCGCGGCTGAGACCGGCGCTCCTTTCGGCATAAGCACTATGCTGGAAGGAGGCATCATGATTGAGTTTTCCACGCAGGCGTTCGACGTCGTGCTGCACGCCATGGAAGAGGGCGGCCGCGCGACAGAGACGATGGAGCTCTGTTTGTCCACCGTGAAGAATTTGGTGGGCGAGAAGGGCACGAGGATCGCGCGCATCCACACGTCTTCGGACTTGCCAGATGGTTCGCTCTTGGTGAACATCGGGCAGCTGGATAGCCGCGAGTGCGTGTTCTCCCTGGGCATCGTGGCCTGGGAAGACAGGACCGGCACCTACTACGAGTGCCACAGCTGAAAGGAGAGAGTCGATGAGCAAGGGCAACGGCAAGGTCAAGGGCAAGTTCACGGAACTGAAGGAGCAGCTCCGTGACGCGGAGGCGCGGGCGGACAGGGCGGAGGCCCGCGCCGCGGCCACGGCGAAGTTCGTCGACGACCGCAAGATGTACCTCGAGGACGTCGACTCGGGCGCGCTGCAGGTGATGATGCAGGCGGGCAATCTGCAGGAGCTGCTGGACCAGGTCAAGCGGAGCTGCGCCGTGGTCGCGCAGCACGCGCAGGCCACCAGCACGCACGCGCGCCAGGTCAACAAGGAGCTCTCCGTCCCCAACATCGACGACGCCACGGCCGCGCGGCTCGTCGCCACGATCGACGAGCTGACCGGTGACCGCGACCAGCTGGTCGTCGAACTGGCCACGGCCGGCACCGAGATCGCGGGGCTGAAGACCGACGTGCGGAAGCAGAAGGAGCTGCTGCCCGGCTGGCTGCTCAAGAACGTGCGTCGGCTCGTGCGTGACGGGGATGGGTCGTTCCGGTCCCTCACGGACAAGCGGGAAGCCCTGTCGTCGGGCGACCGGGACGCTCTGCTCTACCTGGCGCGCCAGGTCCTGCGTCGTGCGCACGACCAGGACGTCCTGTTCCGCGGGCAGACGCAGGGGAATGGGACGCCGGCCAGCGTGCTCGACTCCGAGCGCGCGCCCACCGGCATCCAGGAGCTCGATGCGGTCCTCGGTACCGAGCCGGAGGCCGAGCCCCACCCGTTCGACAAGCTCGACTTCAGTCTCGGGATCGAGACCGAGCCCGAGCCGGAGCTCGAGTCCGCCACCGCCTGACCGGCCGCAGCGCCGGCGCCCCATTGGGGGGCGGCCCACCCGGGCCGCCTTCCTTGCTCACAGGAGATGCTCATGTACGTTCGCACGCTGACCCAGCGTGGCGAGATCACGCTGGTGCGCCTTCACGGCGGACCGAGGTCGATCACGCTCGACAGAGAAGACCAGCGCGTGCGCGTCGAGACCGATGCGCACGAGATCTCTCTGGCGGTCCCCAAGGGGTTCAACCTCTGGATGCTCTCGTCGTTCACCCAACGGCTGGGAGAGGCCGCCATGTCGTCCACCGGCTTGGTCTGGTCGGTGACCGACCTCTACGACATCATCGACGAGGTGGTCGCCGCCAGCCGCCAGCGCGTGCAGCCGGAGACAGCGATGGGCACTGCGGAGGCTGCGATGGAAACGTCGATGACGCAGATCGCGTGCCCCACCGGGTGGATCGCGATTCGGTCGTTTCCATCCACCATCAAGGACCGGGAGATTCGATCGGAGCAGGATCTCACGGCGTTCAAGATGTTCGACAAGCCCGCGCTCCAGCGCACGCTGAAGGTGGGGACGAAGGACAACCAAGTCGCTTCTTTCGAGACGGTGAATCGGGATCGTGCTGTCTTCAGCGTCTCGGTCGTCTCTGAGAAGCAGGTCGGCGCCGACGGTATCCGGTTCAGCGCCAGCGCCGACGACATCGTCGGCGCGGCGTACACCAGCGCTGCGTTGGGCCCGCGCATCGATTTCGCCGACGTCGCCTTCCAGAGTTGCGCAACCGGCTGGTGACGGCATTCGGGACGCAGTTCCCCGATGAGGGGCCTCCTGCTGCTGGGGACTTCTACCTTGGAGACCGACGGGTCTATGTGGTGCAGGTCACGCCGCTTCGCCGGATTCGCCACGAAGGGTTCAGCACCGTCTCGATCTTCCACGAGCCGCACCTGCACCGGTTCACGCTCTTGTCGACGAAGGAGGCTACCCCGTGAAGGAGATGCACCACTTCGCGTGGCTCACCGGAGACATCAACTGGGTGGACCACGGCGGCGTGTTCTACCGCTGCACCGGGTCGTACCCGGGCGGACACCTGCCCATCTTCCATCTCATCGACTTCAATTCGTGGGACAAGCTGATCGGTGAGCGGGATCGGCTCCGCGACGGCATCCCCAAGTACAACGCCGCCATCAAGGCCTACGACTACAACATCCTGGACGACATCGATGTCCTCGGGTCGCTGCACTCGAACGGCCTGGTCGACGAAGAGTTCCAGCTCTCTCATCACCTGGTGCATCCAATGCACCGCGGACCGATGGACTGGCGCCCGCAGTTGCTGCCCCCGCTTTCAGGGAAGCACCCGTCGACGCGCTGGCACGACAAGACCGTGTGGCAGCGGAAGATGGACGAGTTCGCTGTGCGGTGGATGAAGATCGTCTACCCGAAGGTCGTGCTCGAGGCGCTCAACTGCTGCGGGTACGACGAGCGTCTCAGCGACATCAGCGGCAACAACTGGCGCAAGCTCATGAAGCAGGCGAAGGAGATCAGCCATGCCAACGGATGACCGCCCACACGTCCCGACGGGCTTCGCGACACTCAACGACGCGATCGGCATCGGCGGGCTCCCCCGGGGATCCATCACCGAAGTCGCCGGCGGCGAGCACGCCTGGGTGCAGGGGTTCCTCTACTGCTGCATCGCGGCTGCGCAGCGGCAGGGTCTGAAGGCGTTCTACGTCGACGCTGACGGCATGTTCTCTCCGGTGGACGCGAAGGAGCACAGAGTCGTCGTCAGCGAGCTGCTGCTCGCGCAGCCGGTGTCCGGGGAAGACGCGTTGGCGGTCGCGACGTCTGCAGTCAGCCTTGTCGACCTTCTCGTGGTGCAGTCCACCGCCAGCATGACGCCGCTGGCGGAGCTGCAAGGGAAGATGGGTGAGATGGAGCTGGCGGCGCCCGGGAGGATGATGTCCTTCGGCGTGAAGCAGCTTCTGGTGGGAAGGTGGGAGCTGGGGACCAGGCGCCGGCGGTCATCTTCGGCAGTCAGCTGCGGAACCGTCCGAGCACGGATGACTTTCCCTCGAGCCTCTACACCTCGGGGTCGCAGGCCCTCGGTCACCTCACCGACCTCCAGATCATCCTCGGACGTCACCGCGACGAGGTCTGGGCCAACATCCCACGCAACCGCTTCAAAGGCCTGGTCCCGCAGTTTTTGCTGCACCGGCTGTCGTCATAAGCATAGAGAAGGAAAGGAGTTCGTATGAGCGACACACGGCAGTTGGAGGAGCGCATCCTCTACCACGACAAGAGGTACTGGCTCGATGGCGAAGCGGAGATCTCGGACGAAGCGTACGACCTGCTGGTCGAGCGGCTGACGCGGCTCGATCCACGCTCCCCGGTCTTGAACCGGGTGGGTGCGTACGAGAGGACCGGCGCGGACGTCGAGCACCGGCCGCCCATGCTCTCGCTCGACAAGTGCTACGACGAGGCGGCGCTGCGGCGATGGTGGGGCAACTGCGTGGGCGACGCCCACGTGGTCACGATGCCGAAGCTCGATGGCCTGGCCGGGGAACTGGAGTACGACGGCCACGGCCGGTTCGTGCGCGCGTCCACCCGCGGCGACGGCCTGGTCGGTGAGGATATCACCGCGACAGCAGCTCTCGCAGAGGGTGTGCCCCCGCGCGTCTCGTGCGCGCACTACGACATCGACAGCTCGTCCCAGGTGCGCGGCGAGTTCGTCATCCCGTGCTATCACCATGACAGCCCGGTGTTCCAGGACTTCGCCAACGCGAGGAACGCAGTCGCAGGCATCATGCGGCGGAAGTCCCAGTCCGTCCGCGTGCAGCACCTCGTCCACTTCGTGGCGTACGATGCCATCGGGCTGGAGGGAGTGCAGGGCACCTCGGGCCTGCTCGGACTGCTCAAGGAGCTGGGGTTCCGGGTGGTCGACAGCGTCAGCGCGCCGGCGGATGTCGGACAGATGCGTCGCATGGCGGCTGCGTGGGCTGCTGATCGGGAGAACGGGAATTTCGAGCTGGAGTACGAGATCGACGGCGTCGTGTTCCGCGTCGACGACCTTCAGCTGCAGAAGGAGCTGGGGGCGACGTCGCATCACCCGCGCCATTCCATCGCCTGGAAGTTCCAGTCGAAGACTGGCGCGTCCACACTGCGGGGCGTCGTGTGGCAGACGGCGCGCTCGGGCAAGATCACCCCGGTGGCCGTCATCGACCCCGTGGAGCTCGCCGGCGCCGAGGTTACAGGTCCGACGCTGCACAACTGGAAGCGGTTCATGGACCTCGACCTGCACGTTGGGGACGTGCTGTCGGTGTCCCGCCGCGGCGACGTCATTCCGCAGGTCGAGGAGAACATGGGTGGCGGGGCCGCTGCTCAGAAGTTCTCGTTCCCGGTGGTGTGTCCGTCTTGCGGCAACCACACCCGGATCGACAGCCCCCTCCTGATGTGCTCTGACCCGGCGCAGTGCGGTGCCGCGGTCGTTCAGCGGCTGGTCCACTGGTGCAAGACGCTCGACCTCGACGGGTGGGGCGTGAAGGTGCTGGAGCAGCTGCACGACGCCGGCGTGATGACACCGGCCGACCTGTACGAGCTGGGCATGGAGGACCTGACTCGGCTCGACCGCGTGGGCGAGAAGAAGGCGATCAATCTGCTGGACATGCTGCACGGCAACAGCGCCGTCGGCGTCCACACGTTCCTCGCCGCGCTCGGCATCCCGGGCGTGGGCAAGTCGGTGGCTCTTCGCATCGCCTCTCAGTTCCCGGAGGAGATCATGCGCGGGGAGTCTCCGGAGCGGAACGCCCTGCTCGCTGTCGATGGGGTCGGCCCGGAGACGGTGGATTCGCTGTCGTATTGGTTCTGGGAGAACCAGGCGTATCTCGAGTCCATCTTCGAGCACGTCACGGTGCATGGCATCCCGGAGGAGTCGGCGCCGCTTCCCGTGGGGCCGCTCACGGGCAAGACCGTCTGCTTCACCGGGAAGCTGACTGGCAAGACCAAGGGCGAGGCCACGAAGATGGTGGAGCGCCTCGGCGGTCAGGTGGTAGATTCGGTGACGAAGGACCTCAGTCTGCTCGTCGTCGGCGGCGAGACCACGCGTGTCACGTCGAAGCTGGAGAAGGCTCGGAGGCTGAGCGTCGAGTTCATGGACGAGCCTGCGTTCTGGGGCAAGTACTGGAGGCCGAATGAGTGACCTGAAGAGGCCGAACAAGTTCTTCGACGCGCCCTACCTGCTGTCGCCGGCGGCCGAGAAGCGGTTGGATTGGGAGGACGTTCGCAAGTTGGCGGAGGAGGCAAAGGCGCTCGCGGCGAAGCACAACATCTCCGTGGTCTTTCCGACGGCGCAGGAGCAGCAGCCGCCGGGACCGCCCGCGGACTTCGTGATGTCGTTCTCGGAGTCCCAACTTCACGATCGGGACCTGTCGTTGCGCGTCATCAAGCGGAGGAGGCCATGTCCCTCGGACCACTCCTGAAGCAGTTCCTGAAGGTGATCGCGGTGCAGGCCGTGCAGTCGGCAGCGCAGCATGCGAGCGCCCGAATCACGTCGGGGAGCGCCGAAGTCATCGACGTGGCGGCCGAGGCAGATGCTGTCGTGGAGCAGCACGCCCCGGCCTACCTGATCGACGTCGGTGTCGTCGAGGCCGCGGCCTTCTACAATCTGCCGGTGGAGACGGTGCGGGAGATCGTCGACATCATCTTCACGCGGATTCGCATGAACTCGTACTGACCCCCGCGACGACGGTGCGGAGGACCTCGCCCTCGTACAGGGCGTACTTGCCGCGCCGCGTCTTCACGACGGTGCGCAGACCCGCTGCTGCGAGACCCTTCTTCTTCCGAGAGAGCTTCTTCACCGCGCGCTCGATTCGGAGCGCTGTCCCCATGTCCGGGCCGCAGGTCCACCGAGCGAGCAGCGTCACCGGTCTGCGCGCCTTGCAGTAGTTCGCACCCTTCTCCAGGGAGTTGTGCTCGCGGATCCGGCGGTCGACGTTGGTCGCGATGCCGGTGTAGAGCGAGCCGTCCGCGCAGCGGGCGATGTAGAGAAACCAGATGCGGTCTTCGGCGTTCATGCCCGAAGCGTACCACAGGAGGCAGAGAATGGGACCACACCTGACAGAGCTGCTCGACAAGAGCGAAGACGAGCTGCGGAAGATGCTGGAGCGCCCGCCCAGCTCCGGCGGCGGCGGGCATGAGGGCCTGTACGTCACGCACACGGTCGGGCCGACGATCACGCATCGCGACGCGACGTACACCGAGCAGGCGAAGGCCGAGCTCATCGTGGAGTGGTTCGAGAAGCGCTTCCCGGACAGCGACGACTGGGCGGTCGAAGAGTGGAGCCATTGGGCGGTCGGCTGGGTGCGCCATCTCGTGATGCGGGTCTTCCATCCAGATCACCCGGGCCGCCCGAGCGAGCACCTGCAGGCCTACCACGAGTTCGTTGACTGGTGCGGAGAAGAGGGAGACGACGAGGTCCGCATGAAGCGAAAGGAGGTCATCCGCGACGACTTCTTCTCGACGGACTGCAGCAGCTCGAGGCTTCCCGCCATCCGTGCCGTCATGGGCTGGGAATTCCAGCTCTTCGACTGGATGTGGGCCCACATGCGCTACAAGCTCGTCGACGAGGAGTCGGACAAGGGCGTCTTCATCGACGACGTCGAGATGGAGGAGGCGCTGTTCAGCGCGGGCCTGCTTCCGAAGGGTGCGCGGTGCTATCACGGGAACACGCTCTGCTCTCAGGAGAGTGCGGATGTTCAGTGGGTCGGGTGGACCGAAGTCGCCGACGAGATCTGGCACATCATCCTCGTCCAGGAGGTCAATGACGACGGCCCGACCAAGTACGAGGCAGAGATCTACGTCGTGCCTCTCGACGTTGTGCCGCGAATCATCAAGACCGCCGCAGAGAAGGTCTGCAATAACGACGCGGACATCGCCGCGTGGATCGCGCGCGAGGGCCTCATCCCGTTCGTATGGTCCGCCTACGGCGCCGACGTGGACGAGGCCGTCTCTGCCGTGAGGAAGGTGGGCGAAGAGATCTGCGCGGACCCGAAGCGGAACACCGAGCTGATGCACGCGCCCTGCGAGAACTACGAGGATCCGCGGACCGGGGAGGAGTGGAGCCTCTGGTCCGAGATGATGGCGCGCCTCTACAAGCGTGCCTGGGGTTGACATCTGCGGCGGACTGCGCGCACCGTAGGCACGGACCAACACGGAGGTGCAAGCGATGTCCGACAAGTCCACGATGCCCCAGGTGCCGCCAATTCACGTCGACACAAAGGAGATGGATGTGGGAGGCGCAGGCCTTCTGCTCGCAGCTCTGGGTGTCGGCATCGCCATCGGGTCTTTCGCTACGGTGAAGGCCATGAACGGCGACCCGTCCCTCACGACGGCCGGCATCTCGTTGTCGCTGAAGCCCAGCGCGCCGGCGGAGAAACCCGACAAAGAATGACCGACACGAGAGGCGCCACAGCGCGGATCGCGGACGTCATCGAAGACCTCGAGGAACTCGTGCTCGAGCTGGGTGAAGGCGAAGTAGTAGACGCCATCGCCAAGATCGAGCTCGTGACCCAGAAGCTGCGACAGGCCCACGAGGTGCTGCTCGACAAGTGGTACGTCGAGTCGCTCGGGCGCCTGTGGCACATGCTGCGGTACGAGGAGCTTCCGAAGACCGTGCCGGATTTCCGGCGCGCTGTCCTTGATGTCGCCGAGCCCGTGCTACGCCACTTCGACCCTGAGCGCCTTCTCTGACAGTTGCGACTTTCTGACGTGCGGGGTTACGATAGTGGCGGCGTCCGTCGCTGGCGTGCTCCCTCGTCTGTGGAGATCCGCCAGCGTCAGCGGCGGCGCCCTTGGAGACCACCATGGACGTCCTCTCGGTACCGCGCCCGGTGGGAGCGCTCATCGCGACAGGCCAGCGAACGCTGGTGTTGTTCGACGAACGCCCATCATCGCGCCCACGCGAGGTCGTCATCCACAACCATACGATGGCGCTGCCGCGGACGGAGGGAGATGCACGAGCTGTGCAGCTTCTCCGGTCCGAAGAAGACGGCGCTGACCTGGGGTCGGACATGGGCACCGGACTGGACCGCGCAGGCGCGCTGGTTGCAGTAGCCCATGTTCTGCTCCTCCGCCAGATCACGACCTGGTCGGCAGAAGACGTTCTCCGTGCCACCTCGCTCTCGATCACCGAGAGGTCCGAGGACCACGTGCTGGACGTCTACAGCCCGGACCGCGTGATGTGGGCCGCCCGGCTGTCGAACATCCGACCGCTTCCACTCGACCACCATCTCCTGCGACTCTCTGCGCCGTCCAGCTTGACTCCGCCCTGCATCTGGTTCTCGCCGGACAGCCGAGTGCGCCGCGCTGTCGCCGAGCTGGCGCAGGATGCACTCACCCTTTCGGAGCCCACGATCGCGACATAGACATGGCGGCCGACAGCACGGTGGCAGCGGTGACCCCGCTGCCTGGGCTCCCTCCCGCTTGCGGGACCGTGCGGCACGTCAGAGGAAGGGGTATGCAAGACATGAACAAGGTCCTACTGATCCTGCTGATACTGGTCTCCCTGTGCACGTTCATCCGAAGCGCTGTCGCCGACGAGCACGCCACGACCCGCGAGGACTACATCGAGGTGGCGTTCTCCATCGCGGACACCTGGGTGGACGAGGCCAAACGCAGCGACCGCTGGAAGGAGCGGATGCGGGAGCGGCACTATTCGAAGGAGAAGATCGAGGTCACCGTCAACGCCATCTTCTCGGCGCTCTCCGACCAGGGCATCACCGAGGGCCACCCGCTGTGGGAGAGCTGGCTCGCCAGCATCACGGCGAACTTCTGGGCGCAGTCCCGCTACCGGGTGAAGCGCTTCTCGGAGAACAACGTCGCCGACGGCAAGAAGCTCGACTGCACGAAGGTCTTCGACCCGCGGTGCGACTACGGTCCGCTGCAGCTGAACGGCAGCCAGATCTATCGGCTGTGGCGCGACTTGTACGGCCGGGAGTTCAACCCCCGGAAGGACCTGAAGAAGCTCAACGACCCGAACGTCATCGTGCCGCTGTCCATCGCCTACCTCGTGCGCCAGAAGGAGGGAGTGCACGCACACTCGCCGGCGGGTCTTCGGCCTGCACAGACAGCCTGCGACCAGGTCTTGCGGCGCCCGGGTGCCCTGCGGAAGTCGCAGTGCTCGATGCGGCTCAAGTACCTCGACAAGCTCCCCGACATCGAGGAGGAGCGGACGGTCAAGCGAGCGAAGCACACCTGCCGGAAGGCGGGCTGCTACCGAGCGTGCCACTGCGAGATCATGCGCCGGGCCACCGGAGGGGAACCGAGGAAGCTCGACACAGGTGTCGCGACGGCGCCGGGTGGGTCGACGGTCACAGCGTGGTGGGCCCTTCGGCACTACTGGCCGCGCCTCTTGGTAGTGAAGGCCAAGCGCGTCGGCATGATCGTTGACCTATGAACTGTCGCGTCGTCGGCCGTCATGGCACGCAGCTCGCCGCTGTCTTCCGAAAGACGATGGGCCGGGAAACCATCCCCGGCCGCATCGTCAAGCAGGTGACCTACCAAGGGCTGGCCTTCTCGCGCGCAGAGCACTTCTGCGTGGGTTGCGGGGATCGTAACCCTCTCCGGTTCCGTCTCCTCCCCGCGGTCGAGAACGCCGTTCGCGCGAAGGTCGGTGTTTCTGTCCGCTGCATCTACTGCACCTCGGATGTCCTTGGTCGCAGAATCTCTTCTGCAGATCTCGACCCCAAGCACCGCTGGAACCAGTTCGCCTTTCTCCCCAAGGATCATGAAATTTCGGCATAAGTTGTATGAGGCGAAGTAAGACCTCACTGCTGGCGGGGAGCTACCGTAGGTGGCGAGGATCCGCTTGACTGGAGGACGTTCGTTGTTTCTCACGCTGAATGCACGAGAACCCGAACGTCCGGGGAGGGCTTGAACCCCCTTCCTTTTTGGGCTACGTTTCGGGGTGGCGGGTCTATCCACGGGCGTCTTCGAAGAAGACCCCGAACAATCTGAGGTGAAGCCATGTGGTTCTTCCGAATCATCCACTGGCTGGCGTTCCGTGCGCGGGTGTACCTCGCGTGGTCGCGGGTGTATCGCTGGCTCTGGCACCGCAAGTACCGGGCGATGGTCGGGAATCTCGGCAACTACAAGTCGCCGACCATCGACTTCTGGCAGTCCCAGATGCTCAAGCTCACGTGGACTCCTGACACGTGGCGAGCGCTGCGGGATGCCTGCGGCGACCCACATCGGTTCCAGCAGTTCGTCCAGTGGGCCAACGACACAGAAGATCCGGTCGACCACGTGTTCTGGGGGATTCGGCGGAAGCAGGTCGTTGATCTCGACTGTGACGACTTCGCAGCCTACGGAGCGAAGATGTGCCATGGGCCCGGCGTCCGCACCTGCGTGCTCTCGGTCGCGTGGACCAGCGACAAGCAGTGGCTGCCGGAGGGACACGCGGTCGCGCTCGTGGAGGAGGTCCTTGACGACGTGAAGCGGTATCATCACATTGGAAATTGGGGTCGTTACGGGCCCTTCGACAGTTTGGACGCTGCCGTGGCCAGCATTCTCCAAGGACGAGACATGGTAGGGTGGGCACTGTTCACGGCAGACCTGACCCTGATCGATCACGGTTTCGGCGCGGTCGAGCCGGACTACGAGGCATGGGACGAAGTGAGGTGGAACGAATGAGCAACGGACCGCAGATCCCGAATGGGCCGCAGATCCGCATTCCGACGACAGGCCCCGGCCAGGGAGACCCGCGGCAGTCGGATCCGGAGTACGGCGAGGCGATGGCCGAAGAGCTGAAGACCAGCTTGAAGGAGTCGATGAAGAAGACCGCCGAGCGCAAGGCGGCCCAGGCTGCTCAGACGAGGGAGGAGGAAGCGCCCTACTCGCCTCCCACCGGCGCCGAGCCCGACGATGACGACGGTGACAACGAGGATACGAAGCTGTCTTTCGACTTCCTCGACTACGCCGGCACCGCGATCGACAATCGCTTCGTGCGCATGGCCATGGAGAAGAAGCTCGAGCCGATGAGCTTCGACCAGATCATCACGGAGGACGGCGTCTCGCAGGAGGTGCCCTTCGGCGAGCACACGTTCGAGTTCCAGACGGTCACGCGCCGCGTGCAGGAACACATCCACGTGATATCGACCAACGCGGCGGCGGAGGCGGCCAAGGCCGTCCCGGATCCGTTCAAGGCCGCACAGGCGAACATCGAGATGCAGAAGTTCGATGTCGCCTCGCACCTGAAGGCGTACAACGGGCGTGAGATGCCCTCGATCGTCACCGCGGACGGCAAGCTCGATGAGGCAGCGCTGGACCAGCGGCTGAAGTTCGTGTGGGCGCGTGACGAGATGGTGTTCGAGCTGCTCGAGTGCAACGTGCGCTGGTTCCTGGCTCGCGTGCGGAAGCTGACCCCGAACATCCTGGAGATCCTGGGAAATGGATAGACACGCCTGGAGGATGGTTCCGAGCGCAGCAGTTCTACCGGTTCTGCCGCCGCGTCCCCGTGATCGGAACCTACCAGGACGTGTTGTCTCGACTCGTGATCGTACGAGTCGTAGAGCGGGAGCTCGCTGAGAAGACAGCGCAGTTCGCGGCTCTTGGTGCTCGTGGCGGGGACTTGGTGGACCTTGAAATGTCGATTCGTCAGGCGGCGTACCCGTTCATCAACTACGCTGCTCGGGTGCGGGAAGACGCGGAGCGCGCAGCACGAGACCTCGATGCGTTCATTCGTGCCGGCCCGATGGTCTTGAAGCCGACGTGGAGGAAGAAGCAATGAGCCAGTCGACTCTCGTCGTGGAGTCCCTGTTCCAGGGCACTGAGTACCAGATGACCACCGCCGGCTCGCAGGCGGCCAAGGTCATGGTTCTGCGGCTGCGGGACACGCACTCAGGTCTGGCTGCGGCGCTGACGCTGACGGAAGAGCAGGAAGCTGTCATGTCTGCCCTCTTCCAGCATGGTGCAGCGCCCCGTGCCGAGCCGGCGCAGCCGGTGTTGGTGCCCAGTGAGGCTGGCATGGAGGAAGACCTGCTGGACAGCCATGTGGAGCGTCCGGACAGCGCGACCTTCGAAGATGTCGAGCTGGCAGAAGAACAAACGGAAGGCCCTTTCCGCGTTCTCGTGGAGAGCGACGAAGAAGCCATCATGATGTAGGAGAGCAGCGATGCCCAAGTGTTCAGCGATTTTCGAGTGTCGGACGTTCGGACTGCTCGTCGAAGAGCCGGCCGAAGACGGAGGCGGTGACCGCCATCTGGCACTGTTCGCCCGGATGGTGATGAAGAAGCCGGGTGGGGGGAGCAACCCGAAGTGGTACCAGCTCAGGCAGGCCATCGACCACTCGATCCGGTTCCACAACGTCAACGACGGCGTGTCGAGTTCGGCCGAGGAGATCTATCAGGACCGATACCAGTCGGCGACGGCGACGCTTCTGAGGCTGGAGCAGCCGAAGGAGTCGAGCGAGATCTCCGCAGAGGAGATCTCGGCGCTGTCGGACACGCCGGCGCTGGATGCCGCCGTCCCGGACAGCTTCCCCGACGAAGCTGCCGTCAAGGTCGTGCCTCCGTTCGCGGTCGAACGTACCGACGGGAAGTAATCTGGCTGCGGCACTACGAGCCGCACACGCGGTACTTCTCGCAGCCCACTCGGTTCTACCGCTGCATCGGTTGCGGATGGGCCGAGCGCCAGTCGAAGGACCGGATGCTGTGCCCGCTGTGCGAAGACCTGCTGGAGGTCGTGCAGCTCTTGTCGCCGGAGCAGCTCAACGTGTGGAACGTGCCTGCGAACCGGAAGCTGCTACGCGGTCTTGGCAGGAAAGCTGGCCTGCCTCCGCGTCACGTTGAATTCTTGGCTCACCGAGCACCAGACCTCGATGCCAAGGAGCCGCAGGAGGACGCGCCGTACAGCGGGTGCTTCTGGTACGAGTCGGTGATGGGCGAGCAGGTGCCGGTTCGCTTGGAGCGCTTCGTAGACGACGGCATGGTGGTGGGGACGACATGGCCAAGATAGCAAGAGAGAACACGGTTCGCTACGACCCGACGCGGCCGGAGGACTTGATTCGCGCGATCCACAAGATCACCGCGAGAGACTGGACGGCCTTCGCCGTCCAGAAGGGGCAGCCCATCGAAGTCCGCTGGCACGGAGAGCAGGGAGAGGACCTCATCCCGCCCATCGAGCACGACCTGTCGTCGTTGTTCACGGCGGACACGTTCCGCCTGCACGATCAGGAGCCGATGCGGATTCCGCCGCCGGCGGTCTCGCAGGCGCTGGAGGGTCTGTGCACGGTCGCGGATCTATTCCGAGCGTTCGTCGTGATCTCGGCCAAGAAGCTGGTGCCAGCGTACGTGCTCGTCCCCGAGGCCGCACCGAACGAGTTCAAGGCCATGTTCGGGTTGCCGCGCACGCTCGGGGTCGACGGGCTGTTCGGCGCCACCATCCTGCCGTGCGCTGACGTGCAGCCCGGGTCCGTCGTGGTGCTCGGTGTGCCGACGCGGGGGTCGGACTCGCTGGACGCGCGCTTCGGCGTGCGAGTGACGAGGACTCTATGAGCGAGGATCACCTGCTGGGGATCGAGGAGCAGGTCCACGAGTTCGGGCAGTTCTTCGTGTCCCTCGGCTGCGTTCAGGTTCAGAACGTCGGCTACGGGGCGGGCTACGTCACGGTGCGCGGTCCGGTGTCGGATGAGGCATCGTGGTTTGCGCTGGTCGACGCCTACTTGAAGATCGACCACGGGTACAAGGTCCATGTCGGCACGGTCTACGACACGAAGACGGGGAAGCTGGAGGAGCACGCGTTCTTCCAGATCCGAGGTCTCCCTACGGCGGCGCTCATCGACCGGTCGATGCGGCATCTGCTGCGGGCGCGCACAGCCTCGCTGTCCCGCGTAGGCGCGATTGCCGCCAAGCCGCGGCGCGTACCCACGACGCAGGTGGCAGCTCCCGGCCAGGCGAAGAAGCCCGCAACAGACCGCATCGCACGGGTCACAAACCCAGAAGACGCGAGGCGCTTGCCTGAGTTCGCTGCGTGGAAGACGGAGGTCCCTGGTGACGGAGGTGCTGTCGCAGGGGCAGTGCCGATGCCGAAGGAGGGACGGCGCCTGTCCGGGGAAGACTACGAGGGGGAGACCGGCTACGCCCGCGGCCCACAAGTGGCCCCCATTGACCGGAATTTCCGGGTGGTGAAGAAGAGGAAGCAATGAGCGGATTCGAGATCACGTACGAGAAGGGCGACCTGTACAACGGTCTCCTGCAGAGCATGGGCAAGGCGGCCACGAAGGCGAAGGAGGACTCGCGCTACGTCCTCGAGATCCAGCTCTTCCAGCAGTCGGAGACCCAGGACCCGCACGTGCAGGCGCGGCGCATCTACGGCCTGTTCCTGTTCTACAAGCGCGGCACGGTCATCCGCGACGAGGTGATGAACTGGGACACGACGATGCACCGCAGGAAGGCCGCCCCGAAGATGGATGCCATGGGCAACGTCATCGGGAAGGATGAGCGGTCGCCAGCTGAGCTGGATGGGTTCGTCCCGGGACAGGCCACGCGGTCTCAGCCGTTCGCCACCGGCAAGAAGATCCTGAGCGGCACCGACTCTTCCTGCGCGCTGTGCACCCAGAAGGTCGACAAGGCCAAGAAGGGGCAGCGCAACGTGGCGTGCGGCATGTTCCTCGACCACGAGTTCCTGACCGGCGATACTGCCTACTGCCCGAGGTGCCAGCGCACGGGTAAGATCGGGGTGCACGCCGCGGACGCCATCTCCTGGTCGACCGCCTCGTTCGGCAATCTGGCCGAGAGGATCTGGCAGCTGGTCGGCGTCATCGGGTACGATGTGGGTGTGGACATCCGCCTGCAGCGGTTCCTCGGCGATCTCTACGCGCCGACGGAGCAACTGAAGGGCGGAGACATCAGCCCGAAGCTCGCGGCCGAGCTTCGGGCGGCGGCTCACCGCCGGGAGTCAGTGACCTACCTGTGGTCGGACCTGCGCAAGGTCATGGACCGCGGGGGTGACCCGGTGGCGGAGCTCGAGGGGTTCTTGAAGGCATGAGCAGCTTCGGAGAGATCGAGCAAAAGAAGAAGGCACTGACGGACCGCGTCGGCGTGTACGACGCGATCATGCAGTACCTTCGGCTCGTTCTTCCCACGGAGTGTCTTCACGAGCCGGAAGACGCGTGCTTTTCAGTGGCAGACCTGATGCCGGACGGGGAGCTGTCCGAAGAGGTCGCCGTGGATGTCCTTCGGGAGATCGAAGAGCACGCACGCATCGCACAAGACGAAGTCGACGCGCTCAATGCGCTGAAGATGAAGGGAGTTTCCCGTGGTAGAGCTCGCAAGCGACCGTAACTCACAGACGCTCGACGGTACGATTCCGATTCAGAGTGTGCTCGACGTCGTGCACACCACGATCCAGGACTGGCTCGATCAGGTCTGGCTCGGCCCCAATGGGCACATGACCAAGGCGGCCAGGTCGATCGCGAAGTTGTACCGGGTGGTCTTCGATCACAAGGACCCGGAGAGTCAGGAGTCGGTGGAGGGACTGCTGTCGGTCGCACGGCGGCACGAGGAGGCTCTCAAGAAGCAGGCCGCTGAGCTCGCCGCGCAGCAGGAGAAGTTCGCAGCACTCGAGACGTCGCACGCCGAGCTCCAGCTCAAGTACACCGAGATGCTCACCAATCTCGACGGCAGCGGCGCGGCCATGAGCGTGCAGGAGTTGCTCGAGATGAAGGCGGTGCTGTTCGGGTTCAAGAACAAGGAGACCGGTGAGGAGGTCGGCGGGGTCATCCACGGCGCCAACAAGCTGAACCAGCTGGTGCTCACGATGTTCCGCGCACTGGCGCTGGCCACCGAGAATACGGCCGATACCGCGGTGTGGCGGGAGACGCTACAGAAGACGCACGAGGAGGTCGTAGCAGTCACGCGGCTCTCGGACGAGGACTACTGGCTTGCCGCCGCCGGCGGCCCGCTCCCGGTCACCCCAACGGAAGCTCTTTCTGCCGCTTCCCCGTCAGCTTCTCCCGATACCGCCGCAGCGTAGCGTCGGCCATCCTCTTTCTGTGCAGGTCGCACAGCCCTCGCGCGTGCAGCTCGATCAGATGCTGCGGTGACGCGTACCCCGCGTGGATGTCGAAGCCATACCCCCGATACTCCGGGTCCTGCGCGTAGTCGTACATGAGGCGGTCGCGGTAGTCCTTGGCGATGATCGACGCGGCGCCCACGCAGATGAACTTGACGTCGGCCTTCTTCACGATGACCTGCTGCAGCGGGATGTTCAGGCGGCGTTCCCCATCTACGATGACGAGGAGGGGCTTTCCCTGTGGATGCTCGCGGGCGTACGCGTTGGCTACGACCATGACGGCCTCGGCCATCGTCTGGTCGGAGGTCCTGCGGGGACCGACAGCGTCTTCGACATCGAGTTCTCGAATGGCGTAGTGGTACGCGCGTCTCTTGATCTCTTCCGCTCGCTCGGCTCGGTGCATCTTGGCGGTGCCTCCGCTTCCGAACATCTTCGAGTCGACGGCGTAGAGCATGGCCCATCCGTCGTAGGGGTTGATGGCACAGGCAGCGGCTGCGACGGGTCCAGCGATGCAGCCGGTCCCGACCTCGTCCACCCCGATGAGGGTGTACGAATCGTAGTGGCTCTTCCAGTCGAGGGGGAGCCCTTGTCTCATCGGTCCTCTCATTGGTACCTCTCCAGGCGTGCGTTTCCGTTCGGCACCGTCTATTATAACCAGGCAGCGGTGTGTCTTCCGTCGTCCCTTCGCTCGAGAGGGTTCCATGCTCTCATCCCAGCAGCTCCAGATGATGTTCGCCCAGCAGGCGCAGGCCCACGGACAGGCGCAGTCCTACGCGCAGTCGCTCGCGCCAGACGCCTACAGCGCACAGGGCTACGGGCAGGTCGGCGGCGACATGATGGGGATGGGCCGGACGGCCGTCGGAGCGGCGGTGTTCGGCGCCAGCTTCCTCGGCATGGTCTCTCCGTCGCTGGACGCGCTCGATCCGTTCTCCGGGTCGTTGGCGGTCGGCAGGCGCGCGATGATGGGCGGGATGTCCGGCGAGTACGCTCACCTGGCGCGCGGCAAGGGGTTCATGCACGCGTTCGGGCAGATGCGAGCCGGCGGGATGCCCATCGCTCCGATCATCGGTCGTGGCATCGGCGGCGTGGCGATGGCGGGCAGCGCGTACCTGGGCGTTGGCATGGCCGCCGGCTGGGCCATGGACCAGATGCAGATGGGCGGCCAACAGACGATGGCCGTCGGCGGCATGATGAACATGGGGATGCAGGGCGGGATGATGCCCCAGATGGCCGCCCCAGGTCTGCACGGCTCAATGCAGATCACGAACATGATGCGGGACTCGGTGACGTCCTTCAACTCCGACATGGTGGGCCAGCGCGGGTTGATGATGGGCGGCACCAACCAGATGAGCATGGGGCAGGCCACCGGCCTCATGGGTCAGGGGATGCAGGGCGGGTTCTTCCGCGACGTGCAGAACGTCAAGCAGTTCCAGGGCCGGTTCAAGGAGCTGCTCCAGTCTGTCAAATCCGTCTCGGACGCCCTGAACTCGACGCGCGAAGAAGCGCTGCAGTTCATGACGCAGCAGAAGCAGATGGGCTTCACGTCGTTGGGGGCGGCGACTCGTGGCTCGATGCTGACCGGTGCGTACGCCGCCGGCGGCGGGATGGCGCCTGGCCAGATGGCCGGCATCGGCATGGCTGGCGTCAGCATCTTCCGGCAGTCGGGCGGGTCGGGCGCTGAGGGAGCGATGACGGCGCAGGCCGCCGGAAGCACCCTGGGAGCCGCTCTCGGCTCCGGAGCGCTGTCAGAGGCGACCCTGCTCGACCTGACGGGTGCTTCTGGTCCGCAGGGGATCGCCGCGCTGACGCAGCGATGGACGGGCTACGCGCAGGGGATGATGCGCGGCCGCCACGGGACGAGGTTGCTCGAGGCGCTCGTAGACCCCGAGACAGGCCAGCTGAACGCCGGCTTGGCCGCGCAGTACCGCGCTGGGCATCTGACGAGCAAAGAGGTCGGGAGGCTCTCCCGCGAGCACCGCGGTACGAAGGGGTTCGGCGATCTCATCAGGGCACGACGCGGCAGCCTGACGTCTTCTCTGGTCAGCAGCGTGGGCGCCGTCGAGCTCATGGGCCAGATGTCGGAGAACTACCTGCAGGATACCGACCCGCTGGGAGGATCGTACTCGCAAGAGATGATCATGCAGCGGTTCACCGGGATGGGAGAGAAGGAGTCGAACACGATCCGTGAGCTGTCCTCCAAGCTCCCGTCGCTGCGCGGCGAGGTCGTGCAGAAGTGGTCGAAGGCGTTCGACCAGGGTATGTCCCAGAAGTACGGCCAGGGCAACATCAGCTTCGCGTCCTTCAAGCGGGCGCTGATGGCGAAGTACGTCGACCCGCACGCGGCGAAGCTGCAGCAGTTTGGTGCCGAGATGCAGACGTCGCTGTCGGCCTGGGCCGCGGACGCGCTGCAGGAGCAGATGGGTGTCTCGCAGTCGTTCGTCGGCGGGGGTATCGACCGCGGCATGACAGCGGCCTACTCCGGGTCGACCGACATGGCGGACGCGATGTTCGGGTTCGGGGACACGGGCGGTGGTGGCGGCGTATCGTTCCGTACTGGTGGGCAATTCTCCTCCCCATCAGCAGCCGGCACAGGCTTCCTCCCGAGGATTCCGCACGAGGACATGCCCGTACAGGGTCTGGGCCGTATGCTGCGCGGCGGGAGTCCCTCGTCCGTGTCGATTGGTGCTGGGCGGCTGACGCGGTGGACTGGTGGGGGCCGAGGGCTCGGCGGGTTCGTAGGCGAACTCGGGCGCGGAGCGGGTGGTTGGGGCAAGGGTGCCGGTGAATCGGCCGCGGCGCTCCGCGAGTTCGGGTCTGCGGGATCGCGGTTCAATCCGGCCCGGGGGCTCGCTCGCGCTGCCAGTAGTGGCTTCGGTCTCACAGGTGCTGGTCTTCGTATTGGTGGCGCGGCGATGCGTGTCGGCGGAGCTGCGTTGCGCGGGATCGGCGGCTTGGGGCAGCTGTACGCCGGGTACGACATCGCGTCTGGGCAGATGGCGGAGCGGTACGGGAACAACACCAGCTCGTGGTTCGTCGGAGGCGCAGGATCCCTGAGCGTGGAGAACGGCCAGAAGTGGGGCGCGTTCGCGAAGGCTGGACTGCTTGGTTCGCTGCGAACAGGTGTCGCTGGTCAAGGCTTCGCAGATCCATCGAGCGTGCGCTCGCTGTCTGGTCAGCTGATGGAGATGGGCCACACGCTCGGGGGGATGCTTGCCGTCGGGACGGACCAATTCTTGGGAGGCCTTCCCAGTGCTTTCGGGGCAGACCCGACGGCGCTTCTGGGCAGAGCACCGGGTCTCGCCGCCGGCGGCACCGCAGGGTGGACAGGCATCCCGGGGGCGACCGACGCCGTGGGGCGGGGGCAGCACGCCAACTGGTTCACCGACATCCTCGAAGGGATCGGGGGCACACGCGGGTCGTCCACGTACGGTGGTGTCACAATGGCTGAGACCGCGAAGATGGAAGACACGCTGACAGCACTGCAAGAGAGCATCATCATGCCGACGACGACGCTGGCGGGGGCGTTGGGCGTTGATGCGAATTCCAGTACGATCGAGAACATCAAGAGATCCGCGCGGTCGTTGGGCGGGAAGCAGGCCTACTACTCGGGGGAGCTGGCCTACGGGGCTGCTGGCGGCGTGGAGGCGCTGTCCGACTTCGTCGCGGCGCGGAATCCTGCGTACAAGGCAGTCGCCGGGTCGAAGGAGCTGCGTGATACGCCGCAGGGCCGCAGGGCCTACTTGTCTGTTGCGGGAACGTCTGGGCTTTCCGGATTCGGACAGTCCGAGCTGCAAGACGTGCTCAAGTCGGTCGGCCGGTCGACACGCATGTCCGAGAAGGAGCTGCGGGCTGGGTATCGGGAGTCGGCGAAGAATCTGGCGTACAGGCAGAACCCGGCTTTCCAGATAATGGGTCGGTGGGGCGTCAGCGGTACCAACGAGGTGATCGGGGCCGAGGGCGTAGGCGACGTGCTCTACGAGACGCTGCATAGCGGGAACAACCCCAAGCTGGGCGACGCACTTGCCTACGCGCTATCTCTCCGCAGCCAGGACAAGCCGCTGGACAGCAAAGCGCGGCAGAAGATCGTAGACGCGATGAGCACGCTTCCCGGGGAAGACGGAACCCGTCTCGGGCATCAGCTGATGACGATCCTGGATACGAAACAAGGAACTGCGTGGATCGACAATCTGTACCAGACTGCCGCGCCAGATCAGGGTCAGCAGATGGTTGACGCCGGCAAGCGGTACAAGCGGATGTCGGACACAACCAGGGCGTTCATGGAGTCGAACGGCAGCGTCAGCTCGATCATCGAGCTGGCTGGCGGCCGCGGTGCTCTCAGCGAGTTCAATGCGTACCTCGACGATTTCCAGCGCGGCCCGCAGGCGGCCACCGCTGCGGGCGGTCACTTGGCCAACTTCGTCGACACCATCGCCGGCCGAGACCTCACCGAGGAGCAGATTGGGTTGCTGATGAGCGCCGGGCGCGCGATGCCTGGAGGGCATCCCCTGGTCACTGCGGCGCGGCAGCAGTCGTACAAGCAGACGTTGAGCAAGGCGCTGCAGGGCGGGATGGGTGCGCGCCGAGCAGGCATGATGCTGGCCAGCGAGCTGCGCGGTACAGCCTCCATGTCTCGCTTCCACGAGAAGTACGGCCGGAGCCTGCGGACTCTCGGGATCAACGAGTCCGCAGACGTGTCGATGATGCTGTCCGGCGCCTTCCGAGAGAGGTTGGGTGACACGGAGATCTCCGGCATGGACCGCGCGGTCGCGTTGACGACGCACGTGCTCACAGGCAACAAGATCTCCGACGACCAGTCGGGATGGCTGTCCACGTGGTACGCGAAGAACCAGCCGGACATCGCGCCGCAGGTCCAGGGCGCCGGCTACGAAGGCGCCCCCGTGCTCAAGGAGTTCACCACGGACATGGGCGTGCTGGTCGAACAGCTGAAGGGCGTGCTGCATAACGGAAACGCTCCGCCGGGCGGTGGCGGCGGCGCTGGTGGCGGCGGCGGTGACCCAGCGAAGACATACACGCGTAATCGGTCTGGACGATTTGGAATACCATCAGAGGCCCCACCCCCATGAGCACTGCAAGCGAACCAACAGTCAGCACGAATGCTCCGCGAGAAGGCGCGCAGGAAGTCGTCTTCGACTTCGGCGCCTTCTCGTACACGTTGTGGTCGGCGGAGACGATCGCTCCGGACGAGATCTTCCAGGCGCAGGTCGAGGAGCAGATCTTCCGCAAGCGCGTACGCGCCGACCAACACCGGTCCCCCACGCGCCCGGTCAGCTTCTCCGTGAGAGACGAGCTGCTTCGCGGGACGAAGCACAGCCTGTAGGAGGGCCACGGCATGTTCACGATGTGGAAGACGAAGGCCATCGACCCCGGGCTCGACCCGGCCAAGGTGGCTTCGGCACGCTTCCTCTCCGGCGGCCGAGACTGCACGCCGAAGGAGCGGCTCGGCGGTCGTTCTGACAAGCTGGAAGGGCGCCCGCGGCGGCCCCTCATGGGGCTCCAAGGCAAGGAGCGCACGGTCGCGCGCATCTGGATTGAAGGGCCGGACGGCCCCATCCTGCCCGTCAGCGACGGCACAGGGGACCTGCCCTTCACCAGCTTCCTGCTGCAGAAGGTCCACGAGCAGCGTGCGGAGAAGGCACAGATCATCGAGACGTTCGGCGCTCCCTACGTGGCGATGTTCGGAGAGAAGCCACAGATCAACGTTTTCCAGGGCGCGCTGCTCAACGCGAAGAACTTCCAGTGGCGGTCCGAGTTCTGGCGCCTCTACGCGGACAAGCTGCGCGGTACGCGCTGTGCCGAGACCAAGTCCATCCTGCGGATCGTCTGGGACGACATCATGGTCTCGGGCTACATGCTCTCGGCCGACGCGCGGGAGGACTCGAGCACGCCGTTCATGATCGGCTTCTCGTTCACGTTCCTCGTCACCGAGTGGTCCTCGCTGGCGTCCTACGACTACAAGAGCTACGAGACCGAGTACCTGTCGCGGCGCGACTCCGAGGTGCTCGACCGCTCCAGTCGGCGGTGGCTCATCCTGTCGCCGGCCATGAAGGCGTGGATCGCCCACGGTGGCATGTCGAAGCTGCAGGCTGTGCTGTCCGAATTCGGCGTCGACGCTGCGGACTCGGACACGGCGCGGCATCTGTTCGAGTCGCTGTCGAACCCGGTGGCCAAGGGGGTCGACGAGATGAACAAGCTGCCCTTCGCTCGCAAGGGGCAGCGGGCTGCGATGCGGGTGGAGAATGCAGTGGACCGTTTCGCCGGCGGGCATGTGGGCGAGGCTCGCAAGTGGCTCACGAAGAACGTCGTGTGCCTGAATGCTGGATGGTCCCGCTTGATGTACGGCGCCGGGGAGATCCTCGGCACCACGCTGGCGCCGGCCGCGCTGACCACCGGGGGCATCCGCCGGCTGACCGGTGGGGACACCACCATTGGGGAGACCTTCGACGACGTCGGAAAGATCGCCTACAGCATCGAGAAGGCGCCGGAGACGAGAGACGTGCGCGAGACCGCGGAGACGACCGAACTGTCTGTGAGCGATGCCTGGGGCAGCTCCACGACCGCGTCTGGCGTCGAGCTGGGAGGCTGACATGGCAGCTCGTAGACTCAAGGCCCGCTTGTACATCGAGGGGCAGGAGGTCCCGGTCGTGTCCGCGCAGGTCAAGGCCGGCGCCAACACCCCGATGCAGGCGGCCTTCCAGATCGTGCCGACGGACGCGGCCAACAAGTTCTACGCGAAGACGTTGGTGCACCTGTTCTATCTGGACGACCGTGAGGAGTCGCCCGCCGAGGAGGACAAGTACAAGCTGCTCTTCGCTGGCGAGCTCATTCGCATACGGCGGGTGAAGCGGTCGGCCGGCGCACGAGCGGTCGTCCTCATCTGCCGCGACTTCACGACCTACTGGGACGACGCGAAGATGTACTACCGCGACGGCAAGGCCAAGGATGGCGGGTCGTCGGGGAGTCGAGCGCTGAAGTCCGCAGCGTTCGCCGGCGCGCATATCGCGACCAGTGGAGGCAAGGGCGCCGGTGCGGCGGCCGCGTCGCTCTACCAGATTCTCGAGGGGTCTCCTGTGATGATCCCCGGTGTACGAGGCCTCATGGGTGGCCTCCTCCATCTGCTGGAGTCCATGACCGGGATCCAGAAGGGCGACAAGAAGTTCCGCGGCGTCAACGATTACTTCACGGCGGCCGAGCTGCGGCTGCGGCTGTCACAGATGGTGGGAGTCTCTCCGGACGACGACTCGAGCGCCAGGCTGTTCCGGTCGTCACAGTTCAAGAAGTGGCTGAAGGCCGCGCTGCAAGAGAACAACCGCATGGTGTCCATGCGCACCGTGACGGGCATCCTGCTCGAGCGGATCTACCACCAGTATTCGTCCATTGCGGCGCCGCACCTGACCGGCTCTCGCGACGTGTGGGCTGTGAAGACCACCCGCTCCAAGCGGCGCAAGAAGAGTGACCTGCTGCCGCCGCGCTACCAGAAGATCGCTGAGGACCGCATCAAGATCTTGGACAGTCACCTGAAGCGGGTGGAGCAGCTGTCGGCTGCTGAGGCGGCCATCGCGCCGGACAAGGCGATGGTTCCCGTCATGGTGGAGGAGATCCCGACGACCGGCTCGGTGGCGAACATCGGCGGCGAGGGAGGCCGCACCATGGGGTCGATCGCGCTTCGGGAAGAGGCCGGGCATGTCGGGCTCGCTGAGCCGGATGCACACAGGCGGTTGGCCGTGCACCAGTTCGCCCGCGCGGTGCTTGCAGACACGGAGCGAGATGCCGAGGCAGCAGCTGTCAAGGGAGAGCTGATCGTGGAGACCAGTTTCGCCGAGGATCTGGTCACGGGCGCGGACTACGCGACCGTGACGAAGATTCGGCAGGACCACTGGGAGCGGGTCCAACGGAAGACGATCACAGCCAAGAAGCTGTACGAGGACTGCCTGCTTGGCCGACGGTCGAAGCCCAAGACGACGCGCACGAAGAAGACGCTCGTGGAGCGCCTGATCATGATGGCGTTCTCCCCGGACCCCTGGTACATGTCGCCGCCGCGGAGCAACGTGGTCTTCCCGAACCAGTACAGCACGTTCACGGTCGACCGCGACTACCGCGCCGAGATCACGCGGCTGGAGCTCTCTACGAAGGCGGAGCATGTGTCGAAGCGGGCACGCGCCCGCGGGGAGAAGGCGAAGCGGAAGGTCTACTACGCGCCGGCGACGAAGGACGTGACGGGCACCCTGTCGAAGCTGTCGGCCGAGAAGGGCGCCAAGTTCATCATGGACCACGAGGTGTGCTCGGGCATCATCCCGGCCAGCTTGTCCGTGCCCGACATCGACGGCTTCAAGGAGTCCGACGGCCAGTGCAAGTACGCCGGGCTCCCGTACATGCAGCGCACGGCGACGTACCTGCTGCACAAGATCCGGCTGTCCGCTCGCACCGGGCAGCTTCACATGCCGTTCTCTCCCCAGCTGGTCGCTGGGTTTCCGGGGGTCATCATCGACCGGCACCGCTCGGACGCCGTTCAGGAGATGCACGGCATCGAGCCGATGCAGTATCTGGCGCAGTTCGACCGGCTGCAGCATGCCCTGGATCAGACCGGCGGTAGCACAACCGTGTCGCTGACGCACGTCCGGACGCAGCGAGAGCAGTCCGACTTCCTCGGGAAGGGCGACTACAACCTGATCGTGTCGGACGGCGATGAGGTGGTGACGGACGACCTCGAGGGGAACGCAACGCTGTCCGCGTCGGCCGACTACCAGGCCGGCTCTCTCACAGGGCAGACCGAGGGCTTCGTCGACACGACGCTGGCCAACGGGAACAAGGTGCGCCTCTACCTGCGCGGCGGGACCCCGGAGCTGGGGTCACCGTCCGCGTACAAGGTCATCGGGATGACCAACATCCCGCACACGTCGCTCACGGAGCGAACGCTCGGTGACCCAGTATCGACCACCGACGTCGTCGGGCGCATCGCACGAAGCATCGTCCCCGAGAAGTTTGAGACATCGAAGTTGGTGACTTCCGGCCTGACTGCGGGAGAGACGCCAGACAGGCTGCAGGAGGTTGCGTTCAGCAGTCGGCCGGCGGGCATCGAAGACATCGTCGTGGTTCCGAAGGGAAGCGGAGGTCCGAGAAGCAAGAGCAGAACGGACGACGTTTCCGCTCTTCTTGGGCTCTCGTCTCAGCGCATACCAGGAGTAGGTCCTTCGCAGACGTTCGGCGACCAGTGGAACGAAACGGTCAAGATCAAGGTGCGGCGCCGGCGCAAGAAGACGAAGGAGATCGACATCCCCACGTTGCCGTTCGAAGAGGTCGTTCGCCCTGCGTGGGCCTCCAAGATCTACTCCAACCGGAACATCGGTGCGTACTACCAGGAGATGTTCGGGTGCCTGGCCATCACGGATCAGCAGTTCGCCTCCCGCGGGTCGGATGGGAAGTGGTCGTTCAACTCGGCTCGAGCGAGGGACTTCCAGCGGAACGCCCCCAAGATTCCAGCAAACCCGTGCATCCCGGCCGAGGAGCAAGAGCTGAATCTTGCGGCCACTCGGGGAGATGAGATCGTGCAGCTGGTCAAGGACCGCGCCACCATCTCCCAGTCCGTTGACGCGATCACGAAGACGTACCGCGCGGTGAAGGACACCATGCAGGAGGACGAGTACTCGGCGCTCTACACCGGGCGGACGATCGCCACCATGCGGCAGATTCTCGGCAAGGGCTTCGCCGTGCTGGGCAAGTCGGAGAGCCCGGAGCACAAGAACGGCGTCGACTCGGCAGAGCGAGCCAAGCTCCGGCTGTCTGCAGCCCAGCGTACGGTGGAGGACCTCACCAGCGCCGCCGCGGCGGCCGCGGAGAATCTGGCATTTCTGCGGGCCCAGGTTCCGATCTCGGCGGGCACGCTGGAAGTCGACGAGGCCGCTGAATTTCTGGCCAGCGGTCTTGCAATGAAGGCCGACATGGAGAAGGAACTGTCGCGTGCACGCAAGGCGGCTGACGCTGCTGTGTCTTCGGCCAAGCGTCAGCTCGAGTTCAAGTACGACATCGTCGGCGAGGAAGGGTTCCACAGTCGCGCGTACGGGCCGTACGCGGACCTTGCGCTGCTGGAGCATGGTGCTACGAGAGAGATCGACGGAAGTGGGTCTCTCCGGACCGTGGACCCGAAGATCGATCCGCGTGCACGGCGCCACAAGGTGGTGGCCGACTACGTTCTGGGGCTCGCAGGCGCCCGCGGGCTGCTCGGCTAACTCCCCGAATCGTCATAAGTTCCTAGAGAAGAGGAACTGCTGTAGAATGGGGAGAACCTATGAAGGAGTCGAAGATGGCCATGCAGTCACAGCCCAAGCTACCGGCACCGTCGATGCCGAAGCCGCTGGCGAAGAGCCAGCTGAATAGCTTGGCTGCTGGGGGCAAGCCACTCAAGGACGCGACGCAGACCAACGTCGCGATGCCACGGACGCGCATGCCGTCGCTCAGCGTGCCCAAGGCACAGCTCATCACGTCGCAGGGAGGGAGCGCGAGTTCGGCAGGCATTCGTCCGCCGACGTCGGGCTCGGTCACGAAGGCCGCTGCCGAGCGGGAAGACGTCGAGGGGTACACCCGCGTCGTCGCGGGCAAGGTGCAGCTGGTGACGCCGCACTCGCGGCGCGGCGACGAGAAGAAGCCGAAGCGGCCCGTCTACGAAGCGACCACCGAGTCCCGCAAGCGCGCGCAGGCCGACATCGACCTGTGGACGCAGTGGCGGACGGAGAACAACCCGAAGGAGAAGCGGAAGCTGCTGGGGCAGCTGCTCAAGCGCCTCGAGCCGCTGATGAAGCGGCACCGCAACCAGTTCTACGGCGTCGTCGAGCAGAGCGCCATGACCGAAGAAGCGCTGATGGGTGAGTACGAGAAGCTCACCGTGCAGGCGTTGCTGAAGTTCGACCCGAGCCGCGGCACGCAGATCAACACGTACCTGATGCACGCGTACGAGGCCATCAAGCGCTTCGTGCTCACCAGGCAGAACGTCGCCCGGATCCCGGAGACCGTCGGGTACGACATCGGGCGGGTGCGCCGGGCCCGGGACCACCTGACCGACTTCCTTGGCCGGGAGCCGCTCGACGAGGAGGTCGCCAAGTCGGCCGGCGTGAAGCTGAACACTGTGGTGCGGCTCTCCAAGGAGCTGCGACAGGGGCGGGTGCAGTCCGAGTACGAGAAGGACCCGACCGTGGTGCGGCCGAGCGAGATCGTGCAGACCGTGGAGATGCTTGACCGGGTCAAGGAGCTGTCGAGCAAGGAGCGGGCACTGCTGGAACTCCTCGAGGAGGCCGAGAAGGGTCAGCTGGGCGAAGCGGCGATCAAGCCGCGCGTCCTGGCGAAGAAGATGGGCGTCTCCGGGCCGGAGTTCTCCAACATCAAGAAGAGCCTGACGGACAAGGTGCTGGGGCACCTGGGGCGGAAGGAGTAGGAGATGGCGCTCCCGGATCCGTTTCAGGACAAGCTGGCCAAGCTGGAGTCGCAGGTCACGGCGTACACCAAGCGTCGCATTCGGCAGTACGAGGCGGAGGTAGCGCTGCTCAAGCGGACCCAGAAGTCGGGGATGCAGAGCGTGGAGGCCGCCATCCAAGAGAGCGACGAGCTGCTGGTGGTGAAGGAGACCGCCGAGCTGCTGGGAGGTTGAGATGTTGCGACACGCCAAGCTGGGGGTGGACCTGCCGCTGTTGTTCGTCCACCCGTCTCGCACGGGGGCGCTCACGGACGTCCAAGTTCGCCTCGAGGATCTGACGGGCACGGTGCTCGATACCATCGACGCCACCGAGGTGGTCGGCCTTGCCGGGGTCTATCAGGCGGACGAGGACTGGTCTCCGCTGACGGCTGCGCAGTACGTCGCCATCTGGACCAGCGTCGCCGACGGCATGAGTGTCGTGGATGAGATCCGCGTCCACAACGCTCCCGTCGGCGACATCGGTGCAGGGGTCGCCCGCTACTACCAGCGGGACTACGACGACGCAGGGGAGACTTGCCAGCTCGTCATCTACGATTCCGACATCAACGTGAAGCACACGGTGGCGCTGACCGAGGTCGCCACCATCGCAGGCACGTACCGGTCCAGTGCCGCGGTGACGATCGAGGATGAAGGCGTCCACCTGCTGGTCTGGAAGAAGAACGGCGTCGTCGACGCGGTGGAGGTCATCTACGCCGGCGAGCAGCGCGGCCAGCGCAATGTGCGGGTCTACGCCCGCGAGGTCGTCGGCACGGCGGTGAGCGGTACCACCCCGGTGGAGGTCCTCGCCTCGTGCGACGTCCTCGTGAGCTTCACCGACGGCACGCCGGTCGAGCAGGTCACGACCGACGGCGATGGCCGCGCTGACTTCGTCCTCGAGGAGGGGGTCACGCACGTCGTGACGCTGCGCAAGACCGGCAAGGTCTTCAGCACGAACAACGTCACCTACGTGCCGGTCGATCCGGACGAGGATGCGCTGGGCGTGCAGGGGAACTACTGGCACCTGCTGACGGAGTCGTTCACGCCGACGTTCGATCCGGTGAGCCCGCTCGGGCTTGCGAATCTGAGCCTGATGACCGTCAAGATCGTCGACCTCACGGGGACGCCGATCCAGGGAGCGAGGGTGTTGATCGACAACCTCTTCTCTCCTTTTTCGATCACAGTCAGCGGCGAGGTCTACGGGGTGGCCGGTTCTCGCGTGACCATCGTGACGGACGCCAACGGCGAGGCCGAGGTCTACCTCATCCGCGGGCAGGAGGTCGCGGCCTCCATCGTGGGGACCGACATCTCTCGAGAGTTCACGGTGCCGGACAGCGCGACGTTCAGTATGATGAGCCAGATCGTGGGCAGCGACGATCCGTTCACGATTGCGGACCCGAGCCTGCCGACGTACGACCCAAGAGCGTAGGAGCAAGAAGATGCTGACCGAACGAGAAGAAGCTCTGATCGCTGTTGCTCTGGATGCACAGGAGCAGGCGTTCTTGAAGCACGCGTCGTGGGATGGCCCCGGCCTGGTGAGTCGGAGAACTCCTCGCGGATATGAGGGCGCGCACGCGGCCGGGGGACTTTTGGCTGGGGCGTCTGGCGGAAGCGACGCCGTGGACAAGCTGCTCCGTGCGGGGTCCCGCGCTGCAGGAGCCGCTTCTGTCGGTGCTGAGGCGCCAGGCACTGGGCGGAGGCGCGCCCTGGGCGGATACTACGGGAGCAGCGCAGTTGCTGCTGGCAACCTGGCGCATGGTGCGAGCGGAAAAAGTCCTGCCGTTCGTGATTCGCTGGATCGAGCATCGGAAGCCGCATCGGAAGTGTCGCGCGGGTTCAGTCGCGCTGCCAGAGGGGCGAAGTGATGGACATCACCGTCTACTGCCAGGACACCGAAGCGCCGCCAGCGGCCGTAGACGGCGTCCTGGTGCGCATCTACTCGGGAGTGACGCTCATCACGTCGGGGACGACGGGCGAGGGCGTCAACGACCCAGGAGAGGTCATCCTGACGGTGCCGTCGGCGGCCACCTACGTGGCCCGCTTCTCGATGTCGACGCCGGGCTACTCCATCGTCAGCCCAGCGGAGCTCGTCGTGGCGGCCGACGGCGACACGTTCGACATCGACGTGGAGCTCTACGAGCACGACGTCGCGCTCGACGCCAACATGTGCCGCGTCACCGGGTTCGTCTACGACACCTTCGGGCAGCCCATCCGCAACCGGCCGCTGGTGTTCCAACCCATCGCCCCTCCGCAGACGATCGCCACGCGCCGCGCGTACGATGTGGCCCGTCGCGTGAGCACCGATGCGAACGGCGAGATCTCCGTCGACCTGGTGCGCGCGCTGCACTACGACGTGAGCCTCGAGGAGTTCGAGACGCCGCGAGAGGTCATCGTCCCCGACCGGTCCTGGGTCGGCGTGGCGGACCTGCTCTTGCCGGTGCCGATGTCTGTGACGTTCGACCCGACCTCGGTCGCCATGGCGGACGGGGACGACGAGATAGTCGCGGTGACAGTGCTGACCAGCGACGGTGTGACGCGGGACCTGTCAGAACTTCTTGACTTTGAGCTAGAATTCCTGGCAAGTCCTACAAGTGGCTTGGAGGTCTCGATCTCCGGCGACAGCATCCTCTTGTCCGCGTCGGCCACCGGGTCGTACACCGTCACTCCGGCCGTGACCGACGACACGAAGGACCTGATCAAACCGGCGGCGGGAGGGGTATCGGGAAGCCTCAGTGTCGTCGTTACCTGATCCCTTCGCGTACTTCTCGATTGGCACGGCCGAGGCCACCTCCGGCTCGTACCTCGATGCCCACCCTGACGCCGACATCTCCGCCTGCGTGAACTGCTGGCACAAGGTGCTCACACAGGCAAAGGCGGACATCGCAGGGAGGCACCGCAACCCCGAGCAGTGCGAGAGCACGCTCGGGTGGATTTTCTACGAGCCTGAGCTTGATCCGCATGAGATAGAGCCGCTGCCGGTAGGAACCTTCCAGTTCGTGTGTGCTACCCTGAAATTCAACGCGGACTACACCCGTCGAATGCTCATGAGCAAATGGCCGGATTGGGCTGAGAACTGGCGGAAATGGTTGGGGGAGTGACATGGCCGACACCAGCGTGCAGGAGGCGCTCACCCGCGTAGGCCAGAAGGTCGAAACCCGCACCGGTACCGAGAAGGAGATGACGGCCTATTGGTCGTCCACGAAGGCCGCACTCGCAGCTCTCCTTCGGCGTGACCCTGACGTCGTCTACTACGTCGCCTACCTTGCCTCCAAGCGCCTTCGCGCGCTCGCGACACGCAGCACGGGCATCATCGAAGACATCGAAGACGCGCTGGACTCCTTCCCGGTGGAGGGCACCGTCTACACGGCTGCCGAGATCCGCTCGGTGCGCGAGCAGGTCGAGGAGGTCGCGCTGGTGATGCGGTCGGACCTGGCGCTGGAGCGGGGGCTCGGACGCCTTCGAAAGAAGGCTCGTGCTGTCTTGGAGACCAAGAAGGGCACAGCGCACACGGGCGGCACCGTGCACCAGAACGGGGATGAGGCACTTGCTTCCGCGCTCGCTTCGACGACCGACCTCGTGAGCGCGATGGAGCAGCTGGCCGCTGTTCCTGATCCGCTCATCGCGCTGCTCGAGCAGCACGCTGTGGGCGAGATCTACGAAGACATGCTGCTGGCCCGCGCAGACCAAGCCAGTGGCCGGCTTCGGCAGTTGGAGCTCGATGCCGCCGTCCCGGACACGCGGACGGCACGGGACACCACGCAGGACATCATCGCGTCCGTTGCATCCATGCGCGGACACGCCGTGTACGTCGATCCGACCGCCGCGAAGATCTCGGGCGCGCTCGTCCCCGTCGCTCCTTCTTTGCCCGCCTCTCTCGTGGCAGCTCGCCGGCCGCCGTACGTGTTCGACTCGGACACGCTGTCGATCGACGTAGACGGCACTACGCAGGCCTGGGCGCTTCCAGACGCCGAGTACGCCAAGCTGGCGATGCGGGTGGCTTACCCGCTGACGCTGACCGAGGAGACCGGGGCTTCCCTTCTGTCGGGCGCGTTCTTCCTGAACATGGTGGTCAACGCGGCTGTCTCCAATGTGACGCTGACCGCCTTATCTGTCGCTGTCGCGGGAGAGTCAGCTCTGTGCGTCGATACCGGGGGGCTGGGGGTCTTCGCGTTGGCTGCGGTGGGGGACTTCGCCATTGTTCGGACCGGCGCAGGTCCGTATCCGAACGGCGATGAGCCGTGCCGCATCTTGTCCATTCTGAGCACGACGCGCGCGGTAGTGGAGATCCCGGCCAGCGGATTCGTAGGGGGCCCGGTCACACAGCGAGCAATCGTGTGCGACAACCGGCTGCCCGTATCCATCGACAGCGTGCCCTACGAGCCATACATCCAAGAAGCCACGTACATGGCCGGGTACCTCGCCGGGTTCGTGCCGCTGGCGTCCGTCATCGTCGACCTGAACGCGACGCTGCCGCACCCGACAGCGCGGTTCCTCGTCGAGGGCGTAGCCATTCGGTTCTCCAGCCCGACCACCGGAACAGATTCTCGCATCTCCGTCGGTGACACCATGGATGCGACCAGGGCTGAAAGATTCCGGATACAGTCCCGTCTTGGGTTCTTGAATCGCGAAAACGGGGCTCCCCTGCAGGTCCTTCTCACGGGAGAGACCGGGGTGTTTCTCCCGGGCGAGGTGGTCACGTACCTTTCTGGAGGGGTTCCAGAGACCGCGGTGGTTCTGTCCCACGATGTTGTGGCGCATGTTCTCTACCTCGAACCCGACGTCGGGGACGTCAACGTGCCCGTTCCCACCGGAGGCGCTGCGATTACGCAGGCCGTGCCGGCGGTGACCGCCACAGAGGCGAACTCGTCTCGCCTGTGGGACTACAGCGGCACGGACGACACGCGGGCGCTGGCCGTCGACGTGTCGACGGGCGGGCTACCCACGAGCGTCGCGGTGAACGTGGCAGCGGGCACCTACGACAACGCGGCCGCGCTGAAGGTGGCTGTCGACGCGGTCATCCCGGCGACGCTGATGACCGAGATCATCGGCAGCGCGTTGTACCTCGAGCCTGCTTCCGGTGCGGCCCAGGTGCGCGGGACTCGTGGGTGGCTGATCGTGCGCGCGGGCACCGCCAACCCACTCCTCGGGTTGGCCGAGGGGATGGAGGCGCACGGGGTCGACGTGCGCGCTGACCAGCTCGTCGCCCCCGGCGCCGCTCTCGGTATCGCCGTGCGCATCGTCCCCTCGATCATCGCCACGAGCGTGGCGATGAACGTGACGGCGACGACGCCTCCGACAGCCGATCTCATCGCCAACGTGCAGGCGGGGGACCGCATCTCGATTCAGAGTGAGGGCACCGGAGACGCCGCGGCGCTTCGCTGGCTGCGCGTAGTCTCCGTGGGCACCGACATCGAGTTCGATGAGGCGATCCCGCTTGGGACGTACACGGTGTCGGTTCGCCGGGACACGGTGACGTTCTACTCACAGAGCGCCGCGCTGGACAGCGCGCTGCAGGCTACCGCCGGCACTGCCCAGGCGGAGCTCGGTCTCCCAACCGCGGAGGCCCGGGGGCAGATCTCTTCCGTCCAGGTAGGCACAGCAGGTCTGGCTGCCGCGGTAGCATCTCCTGTGCGAGTGGGCGACCTGGTGTCGTGGTCGGCGGGGTCGGGTACGGTGGAGCGCATCCTCAGCACGTTGGACACGCTGGTCCTCGAGGACGGCATCGACAACGACGAGACCTCCGCAGCGTCCGTCTACGCGATGGGCGTCGCGTCGTACGCTGCGTACCGGCAGGCGCTCTATGCGTGGTGGCGCGGCTTCTCCTCAGACGCGGCAATCGAAGAGGCGGCGTTCCAGAAAGACCTGAACGCCGCTCGCCGGTCACACAAGCAGCGGGTCGCGCTGCGGGCCACCCTGACCGAGCTGAAGGCATCGCTGGCAACGCTGGTCGCCCTCGGCGTGGTTTCCGCGAACCGCATCCAGACGTTCGACGACGTGCTGGAAGGCCTGCAATCGCGTAGGATGGACAGAGCGCGCGACCTGCTGATGTCGGCTCGCGTGCAGGACTTTTTCTCGACGAGTGCGCAGGAGACGTCGTACTGGGCGAGCGCGCTCGTTGCCGCCGCTGGGGTGGTCAGCGAGCTGCCCCCCGAGCTGGACGGCGACGTTCGTGAAGACGCTGTCGCCGTCGACGAGCGGGACGGCTTCTTCGCAGACTACGAGGAGTCGGTGCTGGACGCGCGAGACAGGTCGTACGACTCGAACGAGACAGACGACGACGAATACACGTACGGGTAAGTCATGGCTGCGAAGGACGCGGGAACCAGAACAGCGCTCGAGGTGCTGGAGGCCATCGGGGCCGCGTACGCGGGCCTGCAGGCCAATGCGCGGAACGAGACGCTGGGAACGCGCACGATCGAGGACGCCGTGCAGGACCGCATCGAGCAGCTCGAGGGGAATGGTGTCGACGACCACGGCGTGATCGGAGACCTGCGCAGCCTGCAAGAGAACATCTCGACGTTCGTGTCGCGCGCCAGGAACATCACGAAGGATGACCTGAAGGGCATCAAGTCGGAGAGCACTGGCGGTAGCGTAGCCCCGTTCGCCGGGGAGGAAGAAGACGCGATGGCGAAGCTCGAGGATGTAGCGGACCGCATTCCCGATCCGGAGGTGTAGCGTGAGCACCATTCAGGCCATGTACATCCGAGATCTGGTGCCCGTGTACAGCATGGAAGTGGTCTCCTTCGTCTCCCCGTACCAGATCCAGCTCCGCGGCACCGACTTCTCGTCTGCGTACGCGGTGGAGTACAACCGCCGCATCATCACCGATCTCGTGGTGCAGACCCGGCACCTGATGCTCGTCACGCTGCCGGACGGTCTCGTAGACGAGGCGCCGAAGGAGATCGCCGTCTTGTCCGAGGCGTTCACCTCGACGCCGAGCAGCCGTGTCGACTTCAAGCTGGATGCGCCAGGAAGGCGCACCACGGGACTCCACAAGCTGGTGCAGCAGTTCCTGCTCGTGCTGCTCACCACCCCCGGCTCTGTCGCTGACCGCCCCACAGAAGGCGCTGGGCTGCTGCGTGTGATGCGCGGCCCCTACAGCATCACCCAGGGGGCGGACATCGCGACCGCCGCAACATCGTGCGTCAGCCGTGCGGTGCACCAGCTGCAGGTCGACCAGTCGGGCAGGAATGTGCCAGCGGACGAGCGGCTCCTGTCCGCCACGCTCGAGCACACTGAGATCGACCGCGTGGCCGGGCGTGTGAAGCTCGTCATTTCGCTGACCAACGCTGCGGGCCAGTCCACGCAGGCGAACATCGGACTGTGAGGCAGGCATGACGAATTCTGAAGTTGCCGCGCTGCTCGTCGAGCGGCTCGAGACTCTGAACCTCGGGCTCGATCTCGCCGAGGGCGGATGGGTCTGGACGCAGGTCATCGACCCCGTGCTCGCCCGCCTGGGCATCGATCCGGTGGATTTCGAGGCACGCGAGTTCGTGCGGGCGCACCTGTCGGCAGCCCACCCGGCCCTTGACATCGACACGATGGGCAACCCGTACACGCAGCTGGTCACCGACGTGGCCGACCTGCTGGTCGGGGCGTTGCGGCGTGAGATCCTGACCGCGAGGCGCAGTCGAGACCTGTCCGACCCGGACGCGCTGACCGAGCAGGAGATGGACCGCAACATGACCATGCTGTACGAGCCCCGCGAGGAGGGCGGCGTAACAGATGGCAGCGTGCGGGCCTTCATGAACTTCCCGCAGCCGGTGTGGGTCGACGGGACGGTGTACGCGGTCTCCAAGGGTGGTCTGCGGTTCTTCGCCGACGAGATCAAGCAGCTCAGTTCCGAGCAGATCACTCGGAGCGGCACGGAGTACTACTTCGACTTCCAGGTTGCCGCGGAGACCGCGGGCTCCGAGTACAACATCGACCGCGACGAGATCGTGTCCATCGTGGGCATCCCCGGCGTTTCGCGAGCAACGAACCTCGAGGCGTTCGACGGCGGCTTCCCGCGGGAGAACAACTCGGAGTACCACCGTCGCGCGCTCATCGCACTGTCCGAGCGCATCGCGCTGACGGACTTCGGCGTGCGCGCCCATGTGCGAAGGCTGCACCCCGAGGTCGGCGACGTCCGCTCCATTGGCTACGGCCACCCGATGATGATCCGCGACATCGTCAAGGGCTCGGTCGAGATCCTACCTGCAGGGCTGGGCCTGGGCGCCGTGGTCTGCGAAGGCCGGGGCACCGCCCTTGCGGAGACGATCGAGGGGTCCACCACGAGCGATTTCACGTCACTGATCGGGCTTTCTGTCAACTTTGGTTTGATCGGCGACGTGTCGGTCGGCGACACGTTCCGCGCGGAATACCAGGATCGCCTGGTGCGTGCTGTGGACGTTCTCACCCCGGCCGTCAATATCGACGACTACGAAGTGGTGTACTCGTTGGCTGCGGGCCCGATCCATGTGAACCGGTACTACCCCGAGAGCGCGGTCGGGACGATTCTGTTCCGCGGGTCTGGCTTGCCCGCTACACCAAGGTTGGACGATTCGAGCAACTCGCTGCTGGTGGGCGGGGTAGGCCCCGGACATCACGCAGTCGTGGCGACCAACATCAGCACTTATCTCGTCGAGAATCTTCGGCAACTGGATTCGGTGCTGGCGGGCTATGCGCTGACCGGCAACGAAGCCACTGCGAAATTCTGGACGAAGGGGCACGTCAGCGGTTTTTACGGCTTGTGGTACCAGCCGCATGGTACTGGCATTGGAGGGTCGAATCCGCCGGAGCCTACATGGGCGGGACTGGTTGCCGGTACGTCGGAGGCCGTATCAGAGGTCGTCTACCTGGTCTCAGCTGCGGACCCGACGGCCGACATTGGCAACGCGGTGCAAGATCCAACCGGAGCGTGGTCGGGAACAGTAGTCAGCGTTGTGGACCTTGGAGGTCCTGGACCGTACATCGCGCGTGTCACGCTCGATAGCGGCAGCGCGTTCCCTACGGTCGCGCAGACGTACGGGGCGGCCACTCCGTGGAGCAGCTATACCATCACGAACGTCCTTCATCACATGGCGGTCGTTGGGGACGCGACGGTGGCTACGAGTAGTCGCGCTCTCTGGGTCACACCGATGGTCTTGCTGGCCTCGGCGGTGGACCCAACGCCGGATATCGGAAACACCGTGCAGGACCCGACTGGTGCGTGGTCGGGTACTGTGGTCCGCGTAGAAGACCTCGGCGGGCCGGGTCCGTACGTGGCGTACATCAAGCTCGACGCAGGCAGTGCGTACCCGACGAACGGCCAGACGTATGGGTCTGCGGGCCCGTGGAGCTCGTACACCATCACGGCCGTGTACCAGAACGAGTTCACAGCCGGCATGACTGCGACTCTGTGGGCAGGTGTTGTGGGAGCCAGCAGCAACCTTGGCCAGATTCTCATCGACGAGCCGGGCCAAACGTGGGCGGGGAATCTCGTCGCCGGCGATTTGACCATTGATACGACGGGCCTGAACTACGATTTCCTGGCGCCGCCTACAGGCATGTCCGCTGTGGTGGTGGGCGACTATCTCGCCATCACGATGGAAGACGGCGCGGCCCCGGAGCTGTACGGCATCTACCCCATCACGGGGCGCACCGCGGACACTATCTCTTTCGGTGGTGGGTGGCCTATCGGCGCCGCTCCGGCCAACGATGCCACGCGGAAGTACTCGTTCACCGTGGTCGATGGACGGTTCGGCACGGGCGCGCTCCTCGCGCTTGGCGCAGCGAAGCTGTTGTTCTTCGCCTCCGGCACGACTGCCACCAGCGCGTACTCCGGCAGCACACAGGATGTCGCGTTTCTGCTCCTGTCGGCAGCGGCGCAACTGGCCGGTTTCTCTTTCCTGAGTCCAGGCACATACACTGGCGCTGCAGACGACGAGTTCGTGATTCGGACCTCTGTGACCGAGGATGACGTCGACGCGAACCTGAAGCTCACCATCTCGGATATCCCGGGCGGCATCCTGACGCCGAACACGCCCGAGGGGACCATCGAGATCAACGATGAAGAGATCCACGTCGGCGGTCACATCGACGTGTACTCGCACGCGTCAGTCGGGGAACAGGCCTCTATGCTGTCCGAGGTCGTGGACAACGATCCGGTGGTGAGCGGGACTGATCTGAACTGGGTTGGCCCGAATGACACCTTGGGAGCAGCGGCTTTCCTCGGCGCCGCCGACATGACCGACAAAGTGTTGGTCATCCAGGAGGGCGAGTACGCGGATGCCTACCGCATCCTCAGTGGTCCCTCGGGCGGTACGGTGGTCATCGATACCGAGCTGACCAACTCGGGCACGGCGCTCCGCTTCTACGTGACGGATGAGATCGACGTGGAGCTGACAGCGCCGGTCGTGACCAAGGTGGCCCGCCGGGCAGACCTCAAGACGTCGCTGTCGAAGTACGTGAAGGCTGGCGTTCTCAGTGCCTACCTCAACTTCGCGGACTACGGGGTGGAGCCCGAGCTCGACGTGCTGCGCATTCACGACGGCCCGGACCAGGGCGACTACACCATCGTCGCGCTGGCCGACGGGGGAGAAGCACTCGAGCTCGGGACGGTGCTATCGTGGGAGGCCACGGGCATCACGTTCGAGATCTTCAAGCCGGTGGAGCCGGTGCCTGCGCCGGTGGTGCGCATCAAGCGTGTCAACATCTACGAGGAGGGGGCGGACAGCGGCCTCATCGTGCCGCTGCGCGATCCAGTGGATGTGCGGTCAGGCGAGATGTCCAACGCAGGCCTGGGTCTCAAGGTCCCGAACGTGGAGCGCACGGGGCCGACGGGAACCGTGGTTGGCGCAAGCCTGTTCTCCGACGTGGCAGCGGACTACGTCGCGGACCGCGTGCTTGTGGGCGACCTGCTGGTTGTCGACGACGGGCCTAACGCGGGCGTGTACGTCATTGCTTCCATCACGACGCACCTGGGCAGCCCGGCACTCACGATTACGACCACGTTCCCCACGGGGGCCGGGGCGTCGACATACCAGATCGGACCGCCTTCATACGGCACGGTGCGGGCGTCCTTCCTCGACCCGACGTTCGTGAGTGTCGATCAGGACACCCTGCTCGAAGTAGGCGGCCTGCAGTTCCGCCCGGATAGCTTGGCGTGGGGGACGGTCGCGGACTTCAGCTCCACGGACTACGATCTGTTCACCGACGGTGTCGACCTCGACGGGCTGCAGGCCCCTGTGGGTGGTGCCGACTTCCGCAGGTTCGGCATCGAGGTCGGAGACCTCGTGCGCCTGCTGTCGCGCGCGTACAAGAGCGACCTCCCTGGGTTCGCGGTCGCGTCGGCCAACGTCGCCAACGCAGCGCTGACCATCCAGTTCGAGGGTGAGGCTGCGAAGACGATGTACTTCCAGGGGACGAATCCGATCTCGCTCACGTCGGCGGGGTTCCCTGGCGGAATCGTCGAACAGATCGAGGCGGCGTTCCCGCGCATCACCGCGACCGTCGAGACGGTGGTGAACGACTTCCTCGTGCTGCGCAGCTCCGAGACGTTCCGCGTTGTGGCGTCGTCCGCGTTGACGGATCTGATGTTCACGGCCGGGTACAACACCATCGGGTCGGGCAACTACGAGGTCGCGTCGATCGCCCCCGACGGCAAGACGCTGAACCTCGTGGAGTACGGCACGGTCACCCCGATGAACGTCACCACGGCGTACACCGGTGTGGCAGTCGTTGTGCAGCGTCTGGGCGTGCAGCGCATCGGCCCCGCCGCCATGTCGCAGCAGGTCGACGATCTCGGGCTCTACTACTTCGACTTCGACATCGTCTCCGTGCGTCCGGGTAACGAGAACAACCTGGCCGCCGACACGAAGCTGACGATGACGCTGTATGAGTCGCTCGGGTACCGCATGGAGAGCGCCAACGAGGCGCTCACGTTCAGCGTCGAGGAAGAGCTCCACATCGTGGCGACGCCCTACATCATGGACCCGGGCAAGAACGACCGGATGGGCACCGACCTCGTGTTCCTGCCCGACAAGGAGCTCCAGTTCATCCGCGACGTCGACGCGACGATCTCCTCCATCGACGGCACGCTACGCCGCGCCGTCGACCGCGTGGTCACGCAGAGCCCGCTGGCGAAGCACTTCTCGCCGGCCTACGTGTACTTCGCGCTCTCCTGGTCGGCCGGGCCGTCCGTCGCGGTCATGCGGGAAGAGCTGTCACGGTATCTGCGGCAGGTGGCCGACAACGGGGTGCTGCGGCCGTACGACGTGATGAAGGTGGCATGGCGGCTGGGGGCGAGCGGCGTGACGACGCCGCTGGAGGTGGTCGCGGTGGTTCACGAGCGCAGCCGTGGTCTGGTAGGCTACCGGTCGACGAGCGAGCTGACCTTCGACGATTCAGTTCGGGTCGTGGACGATACCACCGGGCTTCTGCTGACCCGAACGTAGCGCTCCGAGCTCGTCGAACTCTTCGTCGAGGAGCCCGGACAGCACTTCGTCGGGCACGCGTTCCTCGTCCTTCAGCAGGTCGAGGATTTCTTCTTCCGAGAGGGATTTCATAATGGCGCTCCCTACGACTACCACCTTCGATCTACTGGACTGGGACGGTGGGGTCAAGATCACGGACCCGGTGCAGGGCGTTCTCGTCGTGCCCGAGACCCAGGTCACTGGCGCCGCGTCGTTCACCCGGCACTACGAGCTGGAGATGGAGAGCGGCGCCGATGTGGGCGGCGTGCTCGCCGAGGTCGGTGGCGCGTGGACGTGCAAGGTCGTCGCGCTGTTGACCGGCGGTTATCGCGTGGAGGTGATCGCCGGCGCGGTCGCGCCCGATATCGGCGATGTCGCCACCGACGGCCTTCGCCTGTACACCGTCGCCAGCATTGTCGGTGCGCTGCGCATGGCGCCCGGGTCTGGCCTGGCGAAGCTGCGGGTCCCCATCACGTTCCTGACCGGTGCCTCCTTCGAGTTCCGTGTCGAGTTCGCGTCGCTGCCGGCTTCGTGCCTGACCGGCTCCTTCTACGCCGGTGTCGAGAACGACGAGGCGAGCGCGTTCCTGTCCCTCGGGCAGAACGGCATGGGCTGGTCGTCCAGCCCCAGCAACGGCTTCCATCTGTTCGATGGGACGGAGGACCTCGCGCAGCAGCCCGACATGACCTACCGCATCGTCGGGGATCCGGAGAACAGTCGGCTGCTGTTCTACGCGACGCCGACACCGCAGGTGGAGAGCGTCGGCCACATCCTGCGGCGCGTGGTGCCGATCCAGTCTGGCACTCTCTCGGGGGCGGACTCTGTCCTGGTGCAGGTGTCGAGCTGTGTGGTCTTCCTGAAGACGATGCGCGCGACGTCGACGGCGCTCGTTCCGAATGAACGGCCGGTGGCGAACCCGGGCGACGATGAGATCCTGCCCTTGGGGGACGCGATGTTCCTCAACGGGTCGGCGAGCTACGACCCGGAGGGCGAGGACCTCACCTACCGCTGGATCCTGGTGCAAACTCCCCTGGGGTCGTCCGCTTCGTTGGTGGGAGCGACGCAGGCCTCGCGACAGTTCGTCTGGACGGACGGCGACTACCTGGAGCTGACGGCGCGCACGGCGGGCAGTTCGGGGAACCTCATCTACCTTGACCTGCAGGAGAACCCCGGAGGGGGCGTCACCGTCGCCGTGAGCGGCTCCGCAGTCACAGTGGCGTTCGACCCCGGCGTCTCCACCGTGCAGGACGTCCTGGACGCGCTGACGGCCGCTGGGTCGTCGGTCCCGTTCACCGCCGCCATGACAGGCGACGCCACCAAGTTCGTTGTGGCGACGCGGCTCACGCTGCAGGAGGGAGCTGACGGGAGCGGCGTGAAGTCGTCGTTCCGCCCCGACAAGTTGGGGGCCTACCGCGTCGGCCTCATCGTCAACGACGGTGTGCTCGACAGCTCGATGGTCGTGAAGATCATCGACGTGGCCGAGTCGAACCTCGTCATGGGCCATGTGCCCGATGGCGGAATCGTGTGGTCCGCGATCTCTGATGTCTGGCAGCTGGCGTCTGGCCGCGCGCCGGTGGCGACCGCGTTCGCAGGTCTGATGCAGGTGGCGTCCGCGCTGCAGATGGAGCTGTGGCAATACGACGACGGCAAGAACATCGAGACCATTGGTCGGCGCTTCCTACGCCGCTGGGTGCGCTTCCCGGCGCGCACGACGAGCGAGGACTTCTCCCCGACGGTGACGCCGAACACGTCGGAGCGCGTGACCGCACGCATCACCGTGGCCGACGAGCTGCAGGCGTCCTCCAAGATGTTGCGGTTCGGCCCGTGGACCAACGAAGACACCCTGGTCGGCAGCACGAACGGCGATCGGCTTGTGGTCTGGCCCACATGGGACGAGCCACGGCTCGTCGCGACAGATGAGATCTACCCGCTGCTGCAGGTCGCGAAGGGCGCCTTGGTGAACACGGGCAGCACGCTCTACTTGGAGGACTCCAAGGGGTCGTTCCTTGACCTCGGCGTGTCGCAGGGCATGTACGTGCAGGCGAAGGACGCCGCCGGCGCGTGGAGCGTCCTCCGCATCCGCTCCGTGACCCGTGACCGCCTGACGTTCAATCCGCGCTTGGCGACGTCCTTTCCCGCGGGCAAGAACTACGTCTCCTACTGCGTAGGCGGGCTCGTGGTCCTCTCCGATGCGATGGAGACGTTCACGCTCATTGACTCTGGCCCGACCGACGGCTACGGCACAGGCACCAGCTTCCAGCGGCGAGGCTCCCGCGAGTTCTCCTCAAGCATCGAGGCCGGCGACATCCTACGCGTCTACCCGAAGGACGGCAGCGATCCGATTCGCTACGTGCTGGACTCGCCGCCGCTGGCGTCGCCGTCCGAGCTGACAACGGTGGGCGCTATCACGTCGATCACCGGGGTGGCCTGGGACGTCATCCGCTCTCACATCGACAGCAACGTGCTTGTGCACCGCGTACCGGTGGCCCAGATGGCCGACGGCGAGACGCCGCCGTCGGTCGACGACACCGCGGTGCTCGAGACAGCGCAAGGGCAAGAGATCTCCGGCCACGTCGCCGCCGTCTCCGCGGATGACGAGTACTTTGCGGTCTTCCCGAAGTACCGCAGCCGGCGTGTGTCGGTGAAGCGCTTCCACCGCGTGTACACGCTGCCGCACGACGAGACCCTGCTGGAGGTGCCGCGGCTGCAGTCGACTCCGCTGGACGAGAATCCGCTGTTGCGCGGGCGGGACTTCTCCATCACCACGGACTCGGACTCCGATCATCCCGGCTCGATTGAGATGGCCGAAGTAGCCGCGGGCTTCTTGACGTTCGACGGGACCACGTACACGACCGACATCGACCTGGACATGTACGGCGTCGTTCCGGGGGCCACGCTCCTGGTCCCGATGAGGAACACGGTCGGCGACGCTGCCGTGTTCGGTCCGGCTCTGGTTACTGCTGTCGACGGCCAGACTGTGGAGCTCACGTGGATGCTCGACGAGTTCGTGAGCGCAGCAGCCTTCTCCAACATAGCGTTCGTGGTGTCGCTCTACGGCGCGAACAACCTGACGCCCGTCGAGTTCTGGGCGGAGATGGCCTACTACTCCAACTCGGACATGGTCGAGAACAACTTCGGCGTCGCGGTGGGTCTGCCCGAAGAGGCGTACGCGGACAACGAGCTGCACCTGGACTACCTGTCTGCAGTGCGGGCGCTCTGGTTCGTGTTCCGGCGGGGCCCGACCGTTCGCAACATGGAGCTCGGGACCAAGGTCTTCCTCGGGTTGCCGTTCGCCGAGTATGCGGGCACGGTGAGCACCGTGGAGCCGGACTACTCGGACGACCTGGTGCGCGTCATCATCGAGTCGGAGGAGGCAGACGGGACGCCCTTCTTCAAGACCTACTTCTTCCCGAGCACGCTGGATCTGGCGACGAACGCTACCACCAACCTGCCCTACACGGTGGGCGACGCCATCGATCGCTTCACGCCGCTGTGCACGGGTACGGAGGTCCGCGACCACGTCACCGATACGGACTGGATCAAGCGCTGGCTCAAGGGTCCCGAGGAGCTGAAGAAGTATCACACGTTCCTCGTGAACGTGGACATGACGGGGCACCCGGGCGTCGACCCGGCGATGATCAGCCGGCTGGTCGACTTCGTCCGCCGCGCCAAGCCCGACGACGCTGACTGCATCGTCGTCGGCGTCCACAACATCTCGGACCGCATCGACGTCGAAGACAGCATCTCGTTCCGCACGCGCATGACCATCGGGCTCGAGCCGTACACGACGACGGACATGGCCGAGTGGCAGCCGACGAACGTCGAGACCGGCTACCAGATGCGCTCGGGCTTCACCCACCGGTTCGGCGACTACGACGGTGAGGGACTGCGCCCCTACGAGCTGTGGGCGGACTACAGCACGTACGGACGAGAGCTGCTGTGGGTCAAGTGCTCTGCCCGCGTAGGGACGTTCGACCGCGGTGAGATGCTCATCGACAGCGTCGGGCGGTACGCTGTCATCGTGGAGTACGACGGACCGGGCTACGTCCTGGTGCGCCATGTGAACTGGGTCTACGACATCGGGGTCACGGACAATGTGCCCTACGCTGCTGGGGACGCTGTCGGGCGCAATGTCAGCGCGTCTGACCTGATGGCGGGTGGCGGGCCGTTCCACGCCGGCGTCACGACCCGCTGGACCGGTCACGTGATCGCTTCGGCTGCGAACCTCCTTCGTGTGGGCCTGTTCCCCGGTTCGCGGATGCCCCCGTGCGTCGGGGACGTCGTGACCGTGCCGAATGAGACTGTCACCAGTGTCGCACAGCGCTCTCAGCCCCCGGCAGTGCTCTCGGGGCACACGCTGGTGGGCACGACGAACCCAGCGTCCACGTTCGACGTCGACGAGGTCGTCGAGTACCCGGACCACTGGTCGGACGTCGGCCGGCGGCACGAGGTCGGGCCTGAGACGCAGACCCGCGCACGCCTGCGCTTCCCCGTGGTCGCCGACACGCAGAAGATCGTGAACGTCACCGGCACCATTGTGCCCGGCGACCACCTGCGGGAGAACGTCGCGGACCCGACCTGGTTCCTCACCGTGGAGCGATGGGCGGACCTGGGTGGCGGTGTGCACCAGGCGTACTGCGATCACCCGCGTGTGCGCAAGTACACGGTGAGCGTCATCACTGGATGGGCCGAGGGAGACCTGCTCCGCAGCGAGCAGGACCCGTTCTGGTCGGGGCGTATCCTGCATATCTCGGGCAAGATCGTCTACGCGAAGTCGTACCCGAACACCGCTCTGTACGGAGGAGCTCCGTGGGATGAGCCCGTGCTGAACGACTGGCTCACAAACGGCACGGTGAGTTCGCAGGTCGCCGTGGACTGGGGTGTGCAGCAGGACCCCGCGGCGTCCAACGTCACGGTGGGGCACAACGTGACTGGGACGCTGGGTTCAGCTGGTGTCGTCGCCGTGTTCGTTGCTGCCGACGGGCGCTGGCCGGAGAGCGACCTCGGCCTCATCTCCGACGACTACGAGACGTTCCAGCTCCCGACTGCGGTGCTCGACACCATCGTGGTCGAGGTGCCGGAGGCGTCCCACGGGTTCATCGTGGGCGAGCGCGTTCAGTACCAGTGGGGCTTGGCCACCGTGATCGACGTGGGGCCCTACTACCTCGTGCTCCACGGGGCCGCTGTGGCGCCGCACGTGGGGTCGACGATCAAGACCATTCGTGGGATGGTCGTCGTCGCCGGCGTGTGGACGGCCGCGACGGAGTCGAGTACGACGGTTGTGGCCGCGTGGGAGGAGAAGGAGTACAGCGTCCCGAACGTGCGGGGCGGGCGGTACTTCTGGGGCGGTACGATGCTGCAGGAGGACTACCTGTTGCGGCTGTACTACTCACCGGCGTTCGCCATCTCCATCGGGGAGGAGCTCGTCGATGTCGACGTGGCACACGCGGTCCCACGGTACCGGTTCGTCGCCATGACCAATTCGATCGCCACGACGCCGCCGTTGCCGCTCAGCACGCACTACGTCGACGTGCTGCCGGTGCCGGGCTTCCCGCGGTCGATGCCGTACCACAGCCGCCAGCTCGAACGGTACGCGCCGGCGGCGACGGGCAACCTCATCACGATTCGGCCCGAGGGCTGGGCGATGCAGTGGGTCCCGGGCGGCACAGACATCACGGACGCAGAGAGCGGCCGGAACGTCAAGCTGGTGAACCGAGACCACCCGCTCGGAGTTGATGACGTGGCGTAGAAGCGCGCGTCTGCTATGATGGATTCGATCTAACGCAGGGGGCCCTCCGATGCTTCAATCCAAGCGCGAGTATCTGCACGTGCCCTACAACGTGTACGCGATTCTCCGCCGTCCAGACCACCGGCTCGACAATGACCAGCTGGCCGCCATCGCGGCGGGGCGCGACGAGAGCGCCGGCGGCGGCGTCGCCAAACAGAAGCTGCCGAGCGGGGTGGTCAGTGCAGCCGTCCGCCACAACGTGCTGGTGAACCAGGGACGCTCGTGGCTGCGGAACCTGTGCATCGCCAGCAGCTTGCCGGCCCTCTCCAATCCTCCCGTGGGCAACGAGAGCCTGGCGGCGAACTCGGTGCTCCCCAGTCCGGGCGCGGCGGTGCCGTACACCTACCGCGTGCGCTTCGTCGGGCTGGGCACAGGAGGCGCGCTGCAGCGGTACCCCGGTCACCCGTCGGCGACGCCCGGCGCGACGTTCACCGAGGACGTCACGCGGCAGGGCCTCGAGCGGCCGGTCACAATCACCGGTACGACTGCGGACGGCAACGCGCTGTGGCTGCGCCAGATCCAGATGTTCGACAACCTGGCGGACCCGGACCTCATCCCTGACGCGTACACGGCTCGCTGCCGCGCGATCTTCGAAGAGGGCGAGGTCACGTACACCGGGTCGCACGATCACAACCAGGTGAACAACTACATGACCGGAGGGGCCATCGTGCCCATCTCCGAGGCGATTCTGTGCAGCAGCCAGGCCATGCCCGGGAACATCCCCGTCGAGGACGGCGTCACGCCCGTCAGCGGCATGCTCGCCTACGACCCGTTCGTGAACCAGAACAAGACCCCAGACGTCTACTTCGAGCTCGTCTGGGACCTGCTTTTCTGAGGGGAGTGTCCGATGCCCATCTACCAGACTTTCGGCCGCCTTCTGGGGCATTGCCCCTACACGGACGTAGACGCTCCGGCGCAGGGTCTGACGGCCACCGTGCCGCAGCCGGCAGGCGCCCGCTTCCTCCCGACCAAGGAGGGCTACGACGGCGCCCACGTGAACCGCGGTCTCGGCGCTGTCGCCAAGAACGCGGACGCGGAACGGGCGCGTGGGCTCGACCACATCCCGCTGCTGTTCCGGGGACCGCGCTACAACATGCGGCGTGCGTTCGTCGCCGGCGGGCTCACCACCGAGATCCAGATGGAGGGATGGGTGTACGTCGGGGATGCAACGGGCGGGAGCCCGAACCCCGAGCGCATCGCCCTGTTCGAAGACCAGGCCACCGGGGAGATTGTCACCTACGCGGACGGCACGATCGTTCGCTGCGACGACTTCTCCGTGCTGGCGGGCGGCGCGACAGTCGTCGCCGACGGCGAGCTCCACATCAACGCGGCGCACGCGGCGGGGGCCATCGCGTCGAACTCGCAGTCGGCCATCGTGGCTGCCCTCGGCGCGGTGCCGCCGGTGCGTGGCATCTACGCGCGGGTGGAGGGCGTCCCGGCCTACAACGGGAACTACTTCATCACCGACGTCGAGAACGACGGCGCCTCGGTGACGATGCACCTGTCGAACACGCGGCACCGCTTCCGAACAGCGGACGGCGCTGCGATGGTCGCTGCTGCGATGGCCGTGGGCGATCAGGTCACGTACGGCGCGGGCCTCACGGGGCGCATCCTCGACTTCTTCATGGCTGCGGGCGTCGGCTGGATCGAGATCGCGAACGACTGGGCCGCGGGCGAAGAGTGGAACGACAGCTGGGCGGCCGTCGTAGGGAACAACCTCACCAACGTCACAGCCGCTGGCTCGGTCGCGCTGATCGACAGCTACGAGAAGCCGGGCGACCCGGTCCTTCTCGGCAACGTCGCAGCCGCGGGCTCTCTCAGTCTCGTGCCACCCGTGGGCGTCTACTACGAGCCGTGGGCGCAGTTCGCCGGCGCTGGCGTTCCCGCGGGCAGCTACCACCTGCACCACTACTCGATGTACCCCACGTACGACACGAACACCGACATGTCGGAGTCGTTCGACCCGTTCGCGAATCTGCTGGCCGACACGCTGTCGGCGAGCGGACTGCTCGGGTACGAGCTCGACCATGTGCTGAAGAACGTCACGGGCGGCGCGGTCGACCCGGCGACGAAGGTCTCGGTCGACGCGCAGGCTGGCGAAGCCAATGTGAATCAGATCGAGGTGGTAGACACGCTCGCCGCAGTTCGATTCTCTGTCGACGAAGACGGCGATGTCACGCTGGACAACCCAGCCAGCGCGGTGGCGTCGCCGACGCTCGTCATCAAGCACGGGGCCGGCACGTTCTCGTTTCAACGCAACTCAACGGGCGGCACGCTGTCGGAGACGCATCTGCTGCGGTTCCTTGATGTCAGTTCTCTTGCAGCAGGTACGCAGCCGCATACGCTGGCCACGCTGGCGAACACCTGCACGGTGGGCGGTACGTACGCCGACTACGCAACGGTCGCGCTGGCAGTTGCGGCCATTGCGGCCGGTATCGACCACCGCAAGGTGATTCTCCTGACGGGCAACGCGACGGAGATCGGGACGATTACGTTCGCCTCCCCCAACTGCGACGGGCTTCGCATCTACGGGGCCGGGTACACCATCACGTGGGCGTTCACCGGCAGCCCGCTGTTCGACATCGACGGCTGCCACAATGTCGTGCTGGAGCACTTCAACGCGGTGTGGGCCGGTGCGGCGGTATCGCCGAACCCGCAGACGGACTTCTTCCTCGACGACACGGGCACGACGGCGGTGGTGCTTGGGCTCACCGTACGCAACATCAAGATGACGTGTTCGAGCGGAGTGGCTGCGAACGGCATCAACGGGTTCATACGGCTGGACGGCAACGGCGGAGGCGCAGCCGCCTACACGCACACGACGATCGAGGGTTGCGAGGTCGAGCGCTGCTCCGACTTCTTCATCTACGCGTTCAGCATGTCGGAGAGCTCGATCCGCGGCAATTCGTTCAACGTGGTGTCCACCACCAGTAACGCGGCAGCGGCGCTCGACAACTGCATCGAGCTGGCGACGTCAACACGCGTCGAGATTGTGGGCAACGAACTCACTGGTTCAGCGACGACCGTCAACTGCGAAGAGATGATCGTGGTGTCCTACCGAACGGTCGTTTCAGGCAATTACGTTTTCGGTGGCCAGGCGGCTGGGCTACGTGTGACCGGGGACAACTGCCTGATCGAGGGCAACCAGTTCGTTGACAACGCGCAGGGGGCCACGACCGAGTACAACGCCACGGACCTGTGGAAGGTCGTGACCTCGGGCGCGGACCCGACGGGTGAGATCGGCAACTGGGTTTCCGACGGAGCGGACTGGTCTGGGATAGTCGAGCACGTGGACGCAGGCGGGCCCACGTGGTCAACCTACATCCGGCTGGACCCGGGGAGCGATTTCCCTGCGGGCGCAGACACCTACGGCGCCGCCGGGCCGTGGAGCACGTACACTGTCGACTCCGCGGTCATCATGCGCGCCGTGTCTGCTCAGGTGGTTCTCGAGGGAGAGGGTCACACGTTCTTGATGCAAGCGTA
>FLOH01000464.1_pt1 | contig 87740 bp, 54 predicted proteins | sample 756751 | NCBI WGS metagenome assembly FLOH01 (sample SAMEA4026879, study PRJEB14308) | marine metagenome | biome: coastal water; material: water | depth 74 m
CCCCCTCGAATAGTGACAAATTTGTGCTTATCTGACTGGCCTTTATTATGCCAATATTGCAATGCCATTTTAAGAGCTGCTTCTACTGCAACTGATCCTGAATCTGTAAAAAAGACTTTGGTTAAATTTTCCGGTGTAATTTCAATTAAGGTTTTAGCAAGTGCAATGGCAGGGTCATGAGTTAGGCCGCCAAACATTACATGTGACATTTTGCCCAACTGAGTTGTAATTGCCTGATTTAGTGTCGGGTGATTGTAGCCATGAATCGCACTCCACCAAGAACTCATGCCGTCAACGACTCGCTTATCATTTTCTAAATTAAGGTAAACGCCCTCAGCTGATTTAACAACATGCGTGCTAACTTCGTTGGGGATTTTGGCATAAGGATGCCAAATGTGTGCTTGATCAAATGTATTCATAACAATACATTTTACTCAATTTTAATTTATGGCTGTATTGTTTACTTTCAGTAAATCTTAATCACTAAAAATATAAATATTTATAAATATTCTTTAAGTTCAGCCATAGAATCGATCACTAAATCTGGATTAGTATCTCGAATATCATTGCCATGATTGTAGCCATATGACATGCAGATAATTTCAAAACCAGCGGCGCGTGACGCTTTAACATCACTTACTGAGTCACCTAGCATTAATGAATGTTGAGGGTCAATGCCAAAAAACTCAGCACTATGCAATAAAGGTAACGGATCAGGCTTTTTCTTGCTCAAAGTATCGCCCGATACCACAATACCAAAATAATCAAAAATACCTAGATCTTTCAAGATTGGCAACGTGAACTGTTCAGCTTTATTGGTTACACATCCTAGCGTGTATCCCTGTGCTTTCATATAGTCCAACCCCTCTTTAACGCCATCATACAAACATGAGCGTACCGAAGTATTGTGAGAATACAACTCTAAAAATATTGGATAAGCTTGGTCGTATTCAACTTGGTCAGGCGTGCCTTCGAGCTCACCCGTTAAAGATCTTTCCACCAATTTTGGTACACCATTGCCAACCCAATGGCGCACTTGAGCTTCACCCCAAGGTTTTTTACCAATAGCTTTCATAGTTTCGTCGACACAATAGGCTAAATCTGGGACACTATCCACCAAGGTGCCATCAACATCAATCATAATTAGTTTTGGACTGAATTTTTTTACACTCACTTTGATACCCCTTTATATTATTTGGTAGAATAGCCCTTAGACTAAATTTAAAAAACATTGTAATGAAAAATTCCACAACAATTGGTTTTATTGGCGCAGGAAATATGGCTTATGCCATTATTTCTGGATTAATCAACAACGATTTTTCTGCTGAAAATATTAAAATCAGCGACACTAATGAGTCATTATTATCCCTAAGAAAGAAAGAATTTAACCTTGAAGTATTTACGGATAATTCAGAGCTTGTTCGTCATTGCGACGTCATAGTGCTGGCAGTTAAGCCTCAAATGCTTTCTAGTGTTTGTCAGTTATTAAAACAAGCGTTAAATTCTAACACACTGATTATTTCAATTGCTGCAGGTGTGCGTGTTCACGACATTGATCGCTGGCTTGGTGGAGATTGTGCAATTGTGCGAACCATGCCTAACACTCCAGCCTTGTTAAATCAAGGCGTTACAGGGATGTTTGCCAATGAGCGTGTGAGTAGCACTCAAAAAGAATTGGCCACCAGTATTCTTAACAGCGTGGGTCAGAGCTTATGGGTAACAGATGAAGTAATGCTAGATGCAGTGACTGCATTATCTGGCAGCGGTCCTGCTTATTTTTTCTTAATGATTGAATCTATGTCAAAAGCTGGCGTTGCATTAGGATTAGACGAAAAAACTGCGCAATTGCTTAGCATTCAAACCGCTTTAGGTGCCAGCATGATGGCTAGTGTTAGCGATGAATCGCCTAGAGATTTACGCGCTAATGTCACTTCTCCAAATGGTACTACACAGGCTGCTATCGAATCATTTCAGGATCAAGATTTTGATATGATCGTTGCACATGCTATGCGTGCAGCCTTTGATCGGGCAAGTCAACTAGCAGCAGAGCTTAGTGATAGTGACTGAATACGCCACTTTCAAACTACAGGTTTCTAAAATTTACTTAAAAATTTCAATACTTGTTCACCTGTTTGCTCTTATTGTGGTTTGGCTTTATAGCTTTAATGACTACGTTAGCTTGGCTTTAAGCATTGGCCTCATGATGCATTTTTATTTCTTAAATTTAAGTATTTTTCTAAAAAAATCTAATGCCATTTTGTCATTTTCCTTAAACGACAAAACACTCGCTTCGACTGATAAAATCGGCAATATCCATCAATATCCTTGTGTTTACTGCGTCTATCAATCTCAATTCCTGGTGATAATAAATCTCGGTAAGAATTCATTGATTATCTTTAAAGATTCTCTTGCTTCTAACTCTTTGTCACAACTAAATAGACTGTTAAATGCTTGAGCCTGAAGACACCCTAAAACTTAACGTTTTAATCGCCACCTCAATTGCTATTCGTATTGATACTTACAAATTAGTGGTCGTTGGTCTTAATGCACAATTTAAAGAACAGACCATTGAATTACGCCCTAGTGGCGATAGCGACGCCTATATTAAAGCGGTTAAAAAACTTTTAGTCACCCAGGTTCTCGGCGCAATGGGTGGCTACCCCTCTTATTTAAAACGCTGGTCGCGAATGGGGCAAGTAGCATCTTCAAATCTCACCTCTTTACTTAAGCTAGGTGAGGTTGAAGCAGTTGTAGCAGTAGCTAATTCAACCAATCTTGACGATCAATTATTAAAAGTTACCTGGTGGTGTGCTACAAATACAGACAATCAGGCTGAAATTGGTCGTTTTTTACTAACTAAAGAATTTGTTACTTTCACTGAAACTGGCCAAGAAATTGCGCAGCATTTACTAGAATTTCTGCCTTTTGTAAATGATACAGAGCAGCTTATTGACACAACCAGCTTGGTTTTACAAAATGAGTTAATTAATCAAAAAGACAAGGAAAGACTTTGGAAGCAAGGTCAAAGAAAAACAGCATTTTTAGTGGGATTCGTTGAAAGGATGCAGGGCAACCTCCCTAATGAGCTTAATATTCAGCCACTTGAATGTCAACACCCTGATTTGCAAATTATTAATGATCAGCAATCTCAAATCTTCTTAACAACTCTTGCGCATATTCTTAAAAAGATTAATCAAGAATATGTACTTTATCGGGCTTTAGAAGTATTAGGCCAATACTTAACTCATGAGCAAATAACTCTTCAAGACTCTATTGATAAGATTAATACCCAAATTGAAAATCTAAACATTATCTCTATTGAAGAGCAAGATAAGCTTAACGCTAGATTGTTATTAGCAGGCGTTAATGAGCGTCTAGTGGTTAGCGTCATCTCAGCTCATAATTTAACTGGATCGGCTATTCGTAAAAAATTGGCACACGTACTCGAGCCGATTCAAAAAGCGCTAGTGATACTAACTACCCCATAATAACTGCATATTAGCAAGCGCTGCTAATGATGCAGTTTCTGTTCTAAGCACCCTGGAGCCGAGTAGCAATGGTTGGGCACCTTGTTGAATGGTATAGGCAATTTCCTCATCGCTCAAACCGCCTTCAGGACCTATGACTATTGCCGCCTTGTTAATTTTTTCAAATTCTAATAAGGATTTTTCTGCTCGATGATGTAGCACAAACACATGGCCAAAATTACACCCCATTAGCGCTGTTAAATCAAGCGGCTCAGCAAGCTCTGGAACCACTGATCTGCCTGATTGCTCACAAGCGCCAATGATAATTTTGCGCCAATGCTGCATGCGTTTTTTTAGCTTTTCACCTTTTAATCTAACAACGCAATGCTCGGTAAAAATAGGAATAACTTGATTAACGCCTAACTCCACAGCCTTTTGTATCAAAAAATCCATCTTATCGCCCTTAGCAATGCCTTGTGCCAAAGTAAGGCTTAGGCTTGACTCGCTTAGATTGGGCTTGCAACTATTAATATGCACTTCGCATTGCTTCTGTGTACTTAATACGCTTGCCTGATAATTATTACCGTCACCATTAAATAAAGTAATATCTTGGCCTTGAGGAAAACGCAAAACTTTAATTAAATGATGCGATGCATATTCATCAAGCATCACTTTGTCATTAATTTTCAAGGGGGCATTTTGGTACAAGCGAACGTGTTTCATGGTATCTTTGCGCTACTTAAAAGAATCGAAAAATAATGATACATCAAAATAGAAGAAAAGAGCTACTAAGCCAGCTTGATGATAATTGCGTACTTATCCTATCGACCAATCCCGAGCAATTTAGAAATGGAGATGTCACTTTCCCTTTCCGCCCACAAAGTGATTTTTTCTATTTAACTGGATTTGAAGAGCCGGAAGCTATTGCTGTTATTAGTAAAGAAAGTTATTCTATGTTCTTACGTCCTAAAGACGAAACTCGTGAAATTTGGGATGGTACGCGCCTAGGACTAACTCAAGCGCCGAGCAATCTTAAGCTTGATCATGCCTATGATATTGGTCAATTAGAGAATAAATTGGCGCAACTTATCACTGCTGATAGTTGTATCTACTTTGATGCAAAATCCTGCACACTAGATTCAAAAATTACCAATCTACTCTCTCAATACAATCTAAAAAGTCTGCAGGCGTCTTTGCATGAAATGCGATTAATCAAGGAAGAGTCTGAAATTCTTACCATGCAAAAAGCGGCCAACATATCTAGCGCCGCTCATACTTTAGCTATGGCTCAAGTGACTCCTGGTATGTTTGAGTATGAATTGCAAAGTGTGTTTGACTCTCACTTTGTTAAAAATAATACTCAACATGCTTATACACCGATTGTTGCAGGAGGCAAAAATGCTTGCGTACTTCACTATATCGAAAACAACCAGCCTCTCAAATCTGGCGATTTAGTATTGATTGATGCAGGCTGTGAGCTTGACTATTATGCTAGTGATATTACTCGCACCTTTCCAGTTAATGGCCAATTTAGTGAGCCACAAAAACAAATTTATCAAATCGTATTAGATGCTCAGCTTGCAGCAATTAATAGTATTAAACCTGGCGCAGATGTTCATATGCCGCACAAAATTGCTTGCGATATTATTCAACAAGGGTTGGAAAATATTGGGTTGCTAGCACCAGGGGAGTCTTTATCAAAATTTTACATGCATGGTACGGGCCACTGGCTTGGCATGGATGTGCATGACGTGGGTAAATATCAAGTTAACAAACAACACCGGGTTTTTGAAAAAGGCATGGTAATCACTGTTGAACCTGGCATTTACATTCGTAAGGATGATAAAATCGATCCAATTTATCATAATATTGGTATTAGAATTGAAGACGATGTTGTGGTAACCGATCAAGGTAACACCGTCTTAACCGGAAGCCTTATTAAAACGATTAACGAGATTGAAGCTCTCATGAGTCAAACAAACCTATGAATATACAACAAGCTATTAAAGCAGTTATTGCAAAACAAGATTTAAATGAGGGTGAGATGCATGATGTTATGACTGACATCATGACCGGTAAAACGACCGATGCACAAATTGGTGCATTTTTAGTTGGGCTCTCCATGAAAGGAGAAACTGTTGCTGAAATTACTGCCAGTGCAAAAGTAATGCGCTCACTTGCCAAGGGTGTTGAAGTTAAAAATACCAAGCACTTAGTTGACACTTGTGGCACCGGTGGTGACGGGCTAAGCTTATTTAATATTTCTACTGCTTGTGCATTTGTGGTTGCTGCTGCTGGTGGATCCGTTGCCAAACATGGTAATCGCTCTATTTCATCAAAGTCTGGCAGTGCAGATGTTTTAGAGGCGGCTGGCGTTAATTTAGAGATGAGCGCAGAGCAAATCAGCAATAGTATCAAAAAAATTGGTGTCGGCTTTATGTTTGCACCCGCTCACCACTCAGCTATGAAACACGCTATCGGTCCACGCAAAGAACTAGCAGTCAGAACTATTTTCAATGTACTCGGGCCACTAACCAACCCTGCAAAAGCACCTGCGCAGGTGATGGGTGTCTATAGCAAAGAGTTGGTCGAGCCTATCGCAAATGTCTTAAAAATTTTAGGCTCTACACATGTTATGGTGGTGCACTCTGAAGACGGCTTGGATGAAATCTCTATTGCAGATGACACTTTTGTCGCTGAGCTTAATAACGGTGTAGTGACCACCTATACAATTAACCCAACCGATTTTGGCTTGCCACTTGGAAACTTAGAAGATATTAAAGCAAATGATGCAGAAGAATCTTTGGCGTTAATCCAACAAGCATTGGACGGCAAAGAGGGTTCAGCTAAGAATATCATTGCACTTAACTCAGGCGCTGCTATTTACGTATGCGGTCTAAGCGACTCATTACAAGATGGCATTAATAAAGCACTCAGTATTTTAAATAAAGGCTCAGCACATCAAAAGCTAGACGATTTTGTACGTGAATCAACAGGCTGTTAAAGGATAAAAAACATGAACAAAGATACGAATTTAATTTGGATTGACTTAGAAATGACTGGTCTATTGCCAGAGCGCGACGTAATTATTGAGATTGCCACCATTGTGACAGATGCAAATCTCAATATTTTGGAAGAAGGTCCTTCTATGGTTATCCACCAAAGTAGTGAAATTTTAGCAGGTATGGATGAATGGAATACTGAGCACCATACAAACTCTGGCCTAGTTCAGCGTGTTAAAGATAGTATTATTTCTTCCAAGCAAGCAGAGATACAAACCATCGAGTTTTTAGAAAAACATGTCAACGCTGGCGCTTCTCCTATGTGTGGCAATACCGTGTGTCAAGATAGGCGTTTTTTGTACAATTACATGCCAGAGCTAGAAAAGTTTTTTCATTATCGCCATATTGATGTCAGCACACTAAAAGAGCTTTTAGTCCGATGGAAGCCACAAGCAAAAATGATTCGAGAAGGTGAGTCTGCGCACCTAGCGTTAGCCGATATTCGTGATTCAATTAATGAATTAAAATACTATCGAGACGTCTTTATTGATGTCTAGCCTTCCCAAGGTATGGCTTGCACCTGCAAAAATTAATTTATTTTTGCACATCAACAGTAAGCGCGAAGATGGTTATCATAATTTACAAACCCTCTTTCAGTTATTAGATTATTACGATGAATTACAATTTTCAATCACTAATAACGGCATCATCAGTCGAACCTCAGGCAATGAGGACATAGCACCTGAATCTGATTTAATCATTCGCGCCGCCAAACTCTTGCAAAATATTACCCATACACAATTGGGTTGCAATATTTCTATTGTTAAGCGTATTCCTTCAGGTGGTGGTCTGGGAGGTGGCTCATCCGATGCAGCAACGACATTAGTTGCATTAAACCATATCTGGAATACAGGCTTAAACCAACAAGAACTTATGAAATTAGGTCTAGAGTTAGGTGCCGACGTACCAATCTTTATTTATGCTCAAAGTGCTTGGGCAGAAGGAGTTGGGGAAATACTAAGCCCAATAAAAATGCCAAATAATCACTTTTTAGTGGTATTTGTCAATGAACATATTGCAACATCAAAAATTTTCTCGCATAAAGCATTGACAATGAGCCCGATGATGGGGAAAATATCCGACTTCTCTGAGCTTGAAAATACTCATAACGATTGCTTACAAGCAGCCATTGAGCAAACAGAAGAAATTAGGTTTGCATTAGATCATCTTAATCGTTGTTCTAATATATCAGGGAAAGCTAGAATGAGTGGCACAGGCAGTTGTGTTTTTGCTGAATTTGCCACTCAAAATGATGCTATGGTAGCATTAGAAAAAATGCCAAAAAAATGGATGAGTTTTACTGCGAAAGCAATAAATACTTCTCCGATCTTCAAATGGGCTGTCGCCAAGCGGTAAGGCACCGGGTTTTGATCCCGTCATTCGCAGGTTCGATCCCTGCCAGCCCAGCCATTTTCAAAAGCTACGTCTTAGCATTAAGACGTAGCTTTTTTTATATTTTTTATTTGGTCAAATTTACTCATATAATCCACAAGCAAAAACTATTTTTGTCACTGTAACCTAGTATAATTTAATCAACTTTCAACAATCAATTACGCCTATGTCTTTTGACACGATAAAAATTTTTAGTGGTAACGCAAACCCGTTACTATCTGGTGAAATTATTTCTAGTTTAAATGTTGCACAAGGAAAAGCACTTATTGGAAGATTTAGCGATGGCGAATCGCAAGTTGAAATTTTAGAAAATGTCCGAGGCTGTGACGTCTTCATCATCCAACCCACTTGCGGGCCTTCTCCAGCAGAAACTCTAATGGAGTTATTGGTTATGGCGGATGCTTTAAAGCGTTCATCAGCAGCAAGAATTACAGCAGTTGTGCCATACTTTGGTTATTCAAGACAAGATCGTCGCTCTCGCCTAACACGCGTCCCAATTACAGCAAAACTTGCTGCTAAGATGGTTGAGGCTTCAGGTATTGATAGAATTTTAACGGTTGATTTGCATGCTGATCAGATCCAAGGATTTTTTGATATTCCAATTGACAATATCTATGCTCAACCCGTGTTATTAGATGACATCATTAATCAGAATTACGAAGATATCGTAGTCGTTTCTCCAGATGTTGGTGGTGTTGTGAGAGCTCGCGCTGCAGCTAAGAAACTTAATGATGCAGATTTAGCAATTATTGATAAACGTCGCCCTGCACCAAATATGGTCAAGGTGATGAATGTGATTGGTGATGTCGAAGGCAAGACCTGTGTCTTGATTGATGATATGGTTGATACAGCTGGAACCTTGTGTCAAGCAGCAGGCATTCTAAAAGAAAAAGGTGCAAAAAAAGTTGTGGCCTACGCAACACATGCTGTGCTTTCTGGCAATGCTATTAGCACTATTGAGAATTCTGAACTTGATGAACTGGTCACCACAAACACCATACCATTAAATGCTGAAACAGCTAAATGCAATAAAATTAGACAACTCTCTATTGCACCAATTATGGCAGAAGTCATCAAGCGCATTAGCGAAGAGCAATCTATTATTAACATTTTTGCTGATATCCAATAGTTATTCATCTTAAAGCGCGCAAGGCTATGATTTTTAATCGATAACTTTGTGTATAATCCATCATTTGGCCCGTCATAACAAGTCACTCTATGAAATCTACTACTAAAGCACATAAGCAAGCACTACAAAAACTGATCATGATTGGTAAAGAGAAGGGCTATTTAACCTACTCTGAAATCAATGATCTATTGCCTGAGGACTTACTGACACAAGAGCAAATAGAGCCTATTGTTACGATTCTAGAAGAATTAGATATTTCTGTTTCTGATACGGTTCCTGATGCTGATACCTTAGTCGTTGCAGGTGCCAAATCACAATCTACTTCTGCAGAAGCTGCAGTTGCAGCGCTTGCAGCGCTAGATTCTGAATTTGGTAGAACAACTGATCCAGTGAGAATGTACATGCGTGAGATGGGTGTCGTAGACCTATTAGAGCATAAAGATGAAGTGCGTATCGCTAAAGAAATTGAAGCTGGTGTATTTGAAATTATGCAAGCTATTACACTTTACCCATCAATCACTGATACCTTCTTCAAGGCCCATAAACGCCTAGAAGAGGGCAAGTGTAAGATGACTGATGTTATTATTGGTTATCAAGGCGATGCAACAGATTTTGAAGCTAAAAAAGCTGCATTTGATGCGGGTGAATTTGATGATGATGAAGAATATGAAGACATGGAAGAAATGGAATACAGCGGTCCTGATGAGGACAAGGTAAATACCCGTTTTGAGACAGTTTTAAGTTGTTCTCAAGGTTATCAAGAACTAAAAGAAAAGCATGGCTTTCGTCATAAAAAAACAATAGCTGCTCGCGTAGAGCTCTCTAAAGGTTTATCAGACTTGCGCCTAGCGCCTAAGCTGGTTTCAACCATGATGGAAGTTGTTTGTAATCGTGCCGAGCTAGTTAAGAAGCAAGAGAAAACTATTCAAAGTGCATGTCTTTACGCAGGCATGGAAAGAGTTCAATTTCTTGAAATGTTTGCTGGCAATGAAACTAATTATGATTGGTTGAAAAATGCAAAATTAGACGAGCAATTAGTTTCAGCACTTGCTCCTTCTAAAGATGAAATTTTTTATGCACAAAAAAATCTTCATGAATATGAAGAAGAAATGCAGATAACTATCACTGAATTAAAAGCACTTAACAAACTTTACCGTCAAGGTGATCGTCGCGCTAAAAAGGCTAAGTCACAAATGACTGAAGCTAACCTAAGATTGGTTATCTCTATTGCTAAAAAATATGCAAATCGTGGCTTGCAGTTTTTAGATCTTATTCAAGAAGGTAATGTTGGCCTAATGAAAGCAGTAGATAAATTTGAGTACCGTCGTGGTTATAAATTCTCAACGTATGCTACTTGGTGGATTCGTCAAGCGATTACTCGTTCAATTGCCGATCAAGCTCGAACTATTCGTATTCCAGTGCACATGATCGAAACTATTAATAAGCTGAATCGTGTACGCCGTCAATTATTACAAAAATTTGGTCGTGAAGCCTCTCCAGAAGAGCTAGCTGTTGAAATGGAATTACCAGAATACAAAATTATTAGAATTCTTAAAATTGCCAAAGAGCCTCTATCTATGGAGACGCCAGTAGGTGATGACGAAGACTCTAACATTGGTGATTTTATTGAAGATACTAATTTCTCTTCACCTGTAGAAATTACCACAAAAGAAAGCCTTAGAGAGACCACAAGCGAATTGTTAGCAAACTTATCGCCTCGTGAGGCAAAGGTGCTAAAAATGCGTTTTGGTATTGATATGAATACTGATCACACACTAGAAGAAGTCGGCAGACAATTTGATGTAACGCGAGAACGTATTCGTCAAATTGAAGCTAAAGCACTTAGAAAGTTAAGACATCCTTCTCGTGCCCATAAGCTTCAAAGCTTTTTAGATTCTTAAAAAATCCGTTTTATCGGGCCTATAGCTCAGCTGGTTAGAGCAATCGACTCATAATCGATTGGTCCTTGGTTCAAGTCCAAGTAGGCCCACCATATTTAGCAGTATTTCTCATACCCAATGGTATGATAATATCATGATGTTTAATGCGCTAACACCTCACTTAATCACACTCACCACTCAAGTCGGAGAGATGATTATGTCGTATTACAAAACCAGTCTCGCCATTGAGACTAAATCAGACCAAACCCCTTTGACAGTTGTTGATCAAAAAGCACACCAGCAATTAGTTGATGGATTGAGTCAGATAACTTCAAATATCCCTATTCTTTCTGAAGAGTCTGAGCTACCTGATTTTTCAGTGCGTTCAAATTGGGATGAATATTGGCTTATAGACCCACTTGATGGTACAAGAGACTTTATTGAGCAAACGGGTGAATTTTGTATTTGCATAGCTTATATTAAAGAAAATCGCCCTATTTATGGTTTTATATATGCACCTCTTAGTAAAACACACTATTTTACTAACGAAAAATCTCAAGCCTTTAAACTCAATAATGATACAACCACTTTGCTACAAGTGAGCTCTAAAAAAGAGCCTCTGAAAGTTGTTGTTGGGCATCACTCGTCGCATAATTCAAAGCTAAATGATCACTTAAACGAGCTTGGGGAATGTGATATCAGCCGCCTAGGTAGCGCACTAAAATTTTGTAAAATTGCTGAGGGCGAATATGATTACTATCCAAGATTTGGCCCTTGCTCTGAATGGGATACGGCCGCAGGCGTTTGTATCTTGGAGGCAGCAGGCGGACAAGTTATTGGGGAGGATTCACAGCCTCTTCGCTACAACACCCAAGACAACCTAAGTAGTCCAGTATTTTTTGCTTCAGGAAAAGCGTAATGACAAATCAACTGCTTTAATGTCTTTAGTTATACTACCGGTTGAAATAAAATCAACGCCCATCTCGGCAACAGCAACAAGCGTTTCTAAATCAATATTTCCAGAGGCTTCGAGGGGTAACTTGCCAAAAGCCATTTGCACAGCCTGTGCCAACTCTTGATGTGAAAAGTTGTCGCATAATGCTCGCGTCACACCTTCTAATTTAAGCACTTCTACTAATTGATCTAGCGTTTCCACTTCAACAATTAAGTCAAGCCTTGGGTATTGTTCTTTAGCGTTTTTGACAGCATTAGTAATACTGCCGAAAGCTATAATATGGTTTTCTTTAAGCATGACACAGTCGTACAATCCAAGTCGGTGGTTATTACCACCACCACATTTAACCGCGTATTTTTGTGCCAGTCGAAGTCCAGGCAGAGTTTTTCTTGTATCTAGTAATTTTGCCTTTGTGTGTGCTATTTTAGCAACCATTAAATTTGTTTGCGTTGCCACTGAACTCAGTGTTTGCAAAAAATTAAGTGCCACACGCTCCCCACTAATAATTGATCTTGACGAACCTGACAAGGTTGCCAAAACTTGAGACGGCCTTACTGAATCTCCATCTTTAACTTGCCAAGAGATTTTAATATCTTTATCTAGCGAAGTAAAAGTAGCTTGAGCAAATTCAATGCCACAAATGACAGCATTTTCTCGACAAATAATTGTTGCAACAGCTTGCTCATCAGGTAATAAAATTGCCGAAACATCGCCAGAACCTAAATCTTCATCAAGGGCTAAATCAACAATTTTTTGAAATTCTTTATTCATGGATAAACTCAAGAATAAGCTTAGCTGATTCTTGACTAGCATTCAAGCAAAGGCTTTTATGTATCTTAGAAAACTCCTCAGTCAAATCTGAATGGTCACTCTTTAGAATACGCATTGCATGTCTGGCAATATTGTCACCATTTGCTTCTTTTTGGATTAATTCTGGAACCAAGGCTTTGTTAGCAATCACATTAGGCAGACTAATAAATTTACTCTTAACTAAATTTGAAGCGATAAAATAACTGAGTGTAGAGAGCTTATAAACCACTACCATTGGCACACCAATTAAAGATAATTCAAGTGTTGCGGTCCCCGAGGCTACTAACACCAAATCTGCGCTTTGCATATGCTCCTGCGCCTTATTAACTGAAAGACTTATATCTTGATTACCGATAATGTTTTTAGCCCATTTAAGTAGCTCCTCATTCGCTAATGCTAAATGAAACTTAAGTGATGGATCTTGATGTGACATTAATTTTGCTGCAAGTAGCATCTCAGGCAGAAGACGCTTTACCTCTGCTGCTCTTGAGCCAGGCATGAGTAAAATATTTTTACCCGCTTGGTGGTTTTTTCTAGGGGTGAGTGTTTCTGCTAAAGGGTGCCCAACAAATACAGCTCTCTGATTATGATGTGTATAAAAATCTACCTCAAAAGGGAATAGGCATAATATTAAGTCGCTAGAGCGTTTAATTTTTTTAACGCGCGATGCACGCCACGCCCAAACTGAAGGCGAAATAAAGTGAACTGTTTTGATGCCGAGGCTTTTAAGCCTTCTTTCAATAACAAAATTGAAATCAGGCGCATCTACCCCAATAAAAACATCTGGCCTATGTTGAGAGAAATGCTCGACAATAGATTTTCTTAGTCTTAGTAGTGAGGGAAGTTTTTTTAGAACTTCACTGAACCCCATGACATTTACTAGGCTCATATCCCAGTGCTTTTTACAGCCCTGAGTCTGCATTTTTTCACCACATAACCCCTCAATATTAAGAGCTGGGTCTTGGATTTTTAGCGCTTGAACTAGTGTTGATCCAATTAGGTCACCTGAAGTTTCGGCAGCACTAATTGCAATCTTAGTCATTTAGAATTATTTTCTTGGAAGAATGATTTGAGGATCTTTATCAAATGCACGATAAATAACCATAACACTTCCAATAACCTGCACTAAATGCGCATGAGTTGCTTGAACAATCTTATCAATTACAAGCTGTTTATCTTCACGATCATCGCCACGAACTTTAATCTTTAATAATTCGTGGGTTTCAAGACTTGATTCAAGCTCTGATAAAACAGCCTCGCTCAGTCCGTGTTGTCCAATCATCACAACAGGTTTAAGGTTGTGGCCTTTGGATCTTAAAAATTTCTTTTGGTTATTGGTAAGCTTAGTCATTGATTAGATACTCTGTATTAAATAAATCTTGGATGGTTTCACGCTTACGAATAAGGTGGTGTTCACTATCTGACACCATTACCTCAGCCACGCGTGGTCTGGAATTGTAATTTGAACTCATGGTAAAGCCATATGCCCCTGCAGACATTAATGCCAAATAGTCTCCTTCAGATAAGGACAAATGCCTGTCTTTAGCTAAAAAATCTCCTGTTTCACAAATAGGGCCTACAAGGTCCCATTTAGCATCAACCCCTTTGGAATTTTCACGAACTGGTAATACATGATGATACGCATTATAAAAAGCGGGGCGCAAGAGATCATTCATTGCGCCATCAATCAGTGCAAAAGATTTATCTGAATTTTGCTTTAGAAACTCTACTTTAGTAATAAAAACACCTGCATTACCAACAATCGCCCTACCAGGTTCTAAAATAATCTCTAAATCTCCGACTTTTTTTAATACCTGGGCAACGTAAGCTGCAATATCTAAAGGCACTTCATTATCATAAGTAATACCAACACCGCCGCCTAAGTCTAAATGCTCGATATCAATACCTTGATTTTTAAGCACCTCAATCAAGTCTAGCACCTTGTCTAGTGCATCTATAAATGGTGAAACATCGGTGATCTGTGAGCCAATATGACAATCTAATCCTTTGATTAATAAATGCTCAGATTGTTGCGCTGTTTTGTATAACTCAAGTGCGTCATCGATATCAACGCCAAATTTGTTTTCCTTTAGGCCTGTTGAAATGTACGGATGCGTCTTTGCATCAACATTTGGATTGACGCGTATTGAAATGGATGCTTGAGTATTTAAACTCGACGCCACTTGCTCGATACGTACCAGCTCAGCAGCAGACTCTACATTAAAACATCGAATGCCAACTTCCAGGCCGCGCTTAATCTCTGCTTGAGTTTTAGCTACACCAGAAAATACACATTTTGAAGCTTCTCCGCCTGCAGCCAAAACACGCTCCAACTCGCCAATAGAAACAATATCAAATCCTGCGCCAATTTTAGCCAGTACATTTAATACGGCAATATTAGAATTAGCTTTGACTGCGTAACAAACTAGATGCGGATGCTGACCAAATGCTGAGTCAAACTCGCGCCAATTTTTTTCAATATCAGTGCGTGAATACACGTACAACGGAGAGCCGTAGCACTGCATTAAATCTGCAATATCAACAGATTCAGCATGTAAGGATTGATTTTTGTAGGAAAAGCTCAAGTTTTATTTTGATTTATGCGGCAAAATATCTAGTTCTGGCGCCGTCATTGTTTGGATAGCTGATGCTTGAACTGGCTTAACAGACTCTAATTCACCCATTTTTCCACAAGCAGAAATACCAGCAATCACAAACATCAACACTGTTAATTTGATTAATTTATTCATATAGATTTTCGTTTGGTAGTTTTGTAAAATTAGTCGCTATTTTACAGTAATTCTTTAAGACTTTGAATGAACGCGTGACGCTCAATATTAAAGGCGCCAAGGCTATTTAAATGCGAGCTTTCAACTTGGCAATCGATCAATGAATAGCCCATCTGTTCTAATAGATGAACAAAGGCTATTTTTGAGCTGTCTTTTACCAATGAAAACATCGATTCACCAAAAAATACGCCGCCTAATGAAACGCCATATAGCCCGCCCACTAATTTAGATTGTTGATACACGCCAACACATCGGACAAAACCTTGTTCGAATAGCTTTGTGTAAGCAAATACCATATCCTGATCAATCCAAGTGCCAGTCTGGTCTTTGCGTTCAACCGTTTTACAATGCTGAATAATTTGCTCAAAATCAGTATCGACCTTGAGTTGGAATTTATTTGAATTTAATGTTTTTCTTAAACTTTTAGACACATGAAGCTTATCTGGAGTAATCACCATTCTTGGATTTGGACAGTACCATAGGATTGGATCTTGTTCACTATACCAAGGAAAAATACCACGACTATAGGCGTCTAATAATCGTTGAGTTGTTAAATCACCTCCTATAGCAATAAGGCCATTGGGCTCTTCTAAGGCGCGCTCAACATCACAAAAAGAAGTATCTGCATCTGTTAATACAAAATCCTTTGGAATTTCAATCACTTATATTTTGCTGTCTAATTAATTCTTTAGCCATGTAAAGAGCGGCAATACTTCTGGCTTCCGTTAAATTATCATCATAAACCAGGCTTTCCAAATCAGCTAATTTATGCTCAACTACTTCAAGTGGCTCTGGCTCATCACCCTGCGCACTCGCTGCATATAAGTCTTGTGCCAATATAATGTGCGTAACACTTGATTGATAGCCTGGCGCGATACTCATGGCCTTCATATAAGTTAGGCGTTTAGCGCCATAACCAATCTCTTCAATAAGCTCTCTATTCGCTGCTTCAAGGGGCGTCTCACCATCATCAATTTTTCCTTTGGTGAGTGCTAATTCGTATCTGTCTGTACCACCAGAATATTCATAAATCATCAAAACTGTCTCATCATCCAACATTGGAATTACTAAAACTGCTCCATTGCTAGATGGCTTCAAACGCTCATATTGTCTCCTCTCTCCGTTAGAAAATTCAACATCCATCGATTGAATATTAAAAAATCGAGTTGTGGCAATATTTTGTATACTAGACAAGATTGGTTTTTTACGCATGACAGCATTATGCCATTAATTACCATGATCACGCCACAAACATCAAGCAAATACAACAAGGCTGGCATTGTAACGATATAGCCGCCACTACCAAAAACTCCTCTAACTAAGAGGCAATATACTTTTTATTTAGATTAATCTACACGACTTGGTACAGCGATCAATACATATGCTCCGGATAAAATCATAGCTGCAGATGCCAATAGAAATGGTGATATTAATGCTTGTGTCATTTGTGCAATAATGCCTAAGGTTAGCGCTGCCACCGCATAACCAAAATCACGCCAAAATCGATAAATCCCCAATAACGTTCCACGAGATTCTACTGGTGAAAAATCAGCAACTGCCGCCCCTAATGTTGGATATAGCATTGCCATACCCATGCCAATAATGCCGGCCTCTACCGTCCATAAAAATACTGAACTAGTATATGGGATACTCAGCAATCCAAGCCCACACAACCACATACCTCCAACAATTAATATCTTCCTTCCAATTTTATCTGACAACGGTCCAGTAATTAGTTGCAAGCCGCCCCATACAACGGCATACACTGAAACAATAGCGCTTCCTTCTACTAGCGTCAGGTTTTTAGAGAGGAAGAATATTGGTAAAAATATCCAAACCATCGCATCAGTAAATTTTTCAACCAATCCGGCCTGATTAAGTGATAATAAAACTTTATTTTTCCAACTTGCTTGGATAAATAAAGAGCTAAGACTTTGCTGCGTACTTATTACGCCAGTTTGGTGTGATCTCGCCCATGGCATGGTTTCTTTAATGGAGAAAATTGATGACACCAACCCTAGCAATATGACGATTATGCCAAATATGAACAGCCCTTCTCTTGCATCCATAAAGTCAACCATATAGGCTGTAACAACACCTGCAATTGCAACCGCCGCATACCCAGAAAATTCATTAATACCATTAACCAAGCCTTTTTGATTTAGCCGTGCCAAATCTAGCTTACTGTTAATAGTCATCGACCAGCACAGCCCTTGGTTAACGCCCAATAACAAAGTTGCTGCAACAATCCAGCTCCAATTTGACGCAAATAAAATCATAAATGGAATTGGAATTGCTACAATCCATCCAGCAACAAGAACGCGTTTACGTCCATAACCATCACTAAGCCTCCCAGCAAGTAAATTCATGATCGCCTTAACAACACCAAATACAACAACAAATGAAGTTAACAATAAAAACTGCTGACTACCTAGGCCAAATTCAGTATCAGCCAACCCAGGAATTACTGTTCTAGTCATGCCAATTGTTAGTCCAACTAAAAACACTTGCACTAATTGCAATATAATTTGTGATTTATTTTCAGATATTCCGTGTTTGATTGTTGACACAATAACTCCTTAGTGTTTATTAAATTTGCATTGTTGACTATTATATGCAATAATTCAATTAATTGATTGAATAAAAGAATAAATTATTTATGTCTCCTCTAAAGCAACTATTAAACGAGCAGTTATCCTTGGTAGCTCAAAGCCTAGCATCACCACAACGATTAGAAATATTAGAGTACTTGTCGCAAACAGAGCGAAGTGTTGATGAGTTAAGTCAACTGGTAGGATTAAATGTTGCCAATACTTCTCGCCACTTACAAGTTCTAAAACAAGCGGCTTTAGTCATAGTGCGTCGTGAAGGAAAAAAACGATTTTATAAGTTAACCGGAAATGACGTAACAAATTTAATCACTAGCCTTAGAAAAACTGCTGAAATTCATTTGGCTGAAGTTGAGCGCTTAATGCACAGCTATATTAGTTACAAAGACGATTTAGAAGCTATTAGTGCACAAGAATTACTAGATAGATCAAAGAATGATGAAGTAATGGTGTTAGACATACGACCAGAAAAAGAATTTCACGCCGGCCATCTTCCAAACGCAATCAATGTTCCACCCAATGAGCTATTACAGCGTATTAGTTACATTGAAAGTGATAAGGATATCGTGGCATATTGTAGGGGTCCTTACTGTCTATTTTCATACAATGCAGTAGAAGCATTGAGAGAAAAAGGCTTTAAAGCACAACGCCTAGAGGATGGCTTTCCTGAATGGAAAGCGGCCGGATATCCAGTGCAACATACTTAATACAAGGAGAGAAACAATGTTCTTAATTCAAAGACAAGCACCAAGTGATACATCCTCACTTTCATATTTATACGGATGCGGAGGAAAAGGCAAAGCCATAGCGGTTGACGTTCATCAAGAAGATATTGATTGGTTTTTAGAGCAAGCTAAAATCAAGGATGTCGAAATTAATTACGTTATTGATACACACATTCATGCGGATCATGTTTCTGGAGGACGTGAATTAGCTGAAAAATATGGCGGAGTTTATATGCTTCATGAGTCGTCCCAGCCAAATTTCAAATTTGAAGGGCTAAAAGATGAGCAATTGCTAATTTCTGGTAATGTCACTACTAAAGTTCTTTATACGCCTGGCCATACCATGGATAGTATCTGCCTCTTAGTATCAGACACTAGGCGCGCCAATGAGCCATGGTTTTTAATATCTGGACATACCTTGTTTGTTGGCAGTGCTGGAAGACCTGATCTTAAAGGTCAAGAAGAGAAGATGGCAGAACTATTATATAACTCGTTGATTAATAAAATTCTAACCCTACCTGGGCATGTAGAAATATATCCAGGCGCTCAAGCTGGCAGTGTATGTGGAGCAGGGCTATCTGCAAAACCAAGCTCAACTATTTCTTTTGAGAAGCGTTTCAACACCTCATTAAAAGACACAAGAGAAGACTTTATTAAAAATATTTTAGAAAACATTCCTCCAAAACCTGTTGGCATGCCTAATGTTATCAAACAAAATATCCAGTAAAATACACTACATTAAAGACTTTGCACACCACTCTAGGGAGAGATAAATGAAAAAATTAGCATTATTATTCACATTGGCATTATCAACATTATCCAATGCATGGGTTATTGACGGACTAGGTGATTATAAGTTTGAAGCACTTAGTAGTCAAACATACGTTATGCATGGCCCATTGGGTGAGCCTAGTGTACAAAATTATGGCTTTATGAACAATCCAGGTATTATTGTTGGAAAACAAGGTGTTATAGTTGTCGATCCAGGTAGCACGCTTCAAGTTGGCAATAAAGTGCTTGAGGAAATAGAAAAGATTTCTAAGAAGCCGATTGTTGCTGTTTTTAATACTCATGTTCATGGTGACCATTGGCTAGGCAACCAAGCCATTGTTGCAAAATATCCGAATGTTAAAATCTATGCCCATCCAAAAATGATTGCCCAAGCCAAAGATGGTGAAAGCGACCTATGGCTAGGTGTAATGAATACTTTAACAGAAGGTTTGTCCAAAGATACGGTAGCAGTTTACCCAACAGACGCAACATCTCACTTGCAGAAAATCGTTGTGGCAGGAGAAACTTTTATAGTTCATAATGATATCACTGGTGAGGCGCATACCGATAATGACATCATGATTGAGCATGTGGCTAGTAAGACATTATTTCTAGGAGATAACGACTTAATGCAGCGCTTCGGTCGGTTTGATGGCACGTCTAGTATGCATGGTAATATCACTGCACTTCAATATGCAACAAATTTAAATCTAAGCCACTATGTGCCTGGGCATGGGCCATCTGGCAACGCAGACAACGCCGTTAAACCATTCTTAGATTATTTAATTGCTATTCAAGAAGAATCTAAAAAAGGCTATAAAGAAGATTTAGCCGACTATGAAATTAAACCATTTGCCGATAAACGCCTAGCTGACTATAGAGATTGGCACGGCTATGATGCTCAACTAGGTAAGCATATCAACAAAATGTTACTAGAGATTGAAGCATTAGATATTTAAACATCTGTCAGTTTCAAACTGAAAAATGCCGCCCAATAGGTCGTCCTTTTTTTGCCCAAAAAAAACTTGTGAACTATTCTTTAAGTTGAAATTTTGGCAAGCCCAAGTTAAAACGAAGTGCTAATAAGCGGGTAATAAAAATAGACAGGCCAGCGACAATAGCACTAATAGTAACGCTAACACCAGAATCAATAAGTACAATAAATCCTAAAGAACCTATCCAGGCAGCCGTTGCATATAAAGGGCTTTTAAATACAATCGGTGTTTCATTGCACAGTAAATCTCTAAATATTCCACCCATGGCTCCGGTAATAACACCCATAAAACTGGCAATTAACCAAGGTGCGCCTGCCATTAAGGCAACCATTGTTCCGGCAACACTAAATGCTGCCAATCCTGCAGCATCAGGAATTAAGAAAAATTTAGCAGAAATAGATAAAGACCTTGCGCCAATAAAAATCACCACAGCACTTGTCAATGAAACAATAAAAAATATTTGATCTTTAATCCAAAACACGTCAATATCTAACAACATATCCCTTAAAGATCCACCGCCCAGTCCAGTAGTAATGGCGATAATCACCACTCCGAATAAATCAAACTGCCTAAAGCCAGATTTCAAAACGCCCGATGCCGATGACACCACAACTGCAACGAGTGAAATCCAATATAAACTACTAGAAAGCTCTTGTGTAATTTCTAAATTTATCATTAACCACCTTTTTAAATGTGCTTTATTTACACCAACCCTTGTAAAGATGGATTGTAACGCAATTATTAAGACTTATAAGCCATTTTGAATATTTGTGAAATTTTTGTGTTGTTGGCACAAACAAGGGCTATGCCGATGATATTCGATCATTTTTAACCCTTAAAACGCTGTTTTTAACGAATTTATTGGTAATTTAAGCCCTGAAGAAGACTCATTTGCATTATTTCCTAAATTTTTAACAGGTAAGATGAATAATTGTACTGGTAGTAAATTTTGACAAACTTAAGGAGTGGGAATGAATTTTAAAAGCATGACCAAGCAACAACTAAAAGATTATGGTCAAACAATTGGCGTTCAGCTTAATCTTAAAAATAAGAAAGACGAACTAATAACGCAACTTAACGAAGCAGTCAAGAAAAAGGTTGAACTGAGCTCTACGCCTGTGCCAACAGAACAGGCGCGCCCTTCAACCGCATCTGTCACACCTTCTCAAGGCGAGTTTGATATTAAAAAGTACGCCCTGCCAATTGTTATTATTGTGATATTGTTAATTTGGCTGTATTAAATACCCCCAATTAACTAATACTAAAAACTATAGAAAAAGCATTAAAAGGTGGAAATTTTTGCCAAATTTGAGGCGTAAAAAATTTGAAAAGGCAGGGGCTTACTGGAGTAAGTGACTGTTTTTGAGAATTACAACAACAAGGCCTTTGGTAAAAAGTACCCTGATTTAGTCGAAAAAGCCATCCATATGAAGCTCTGTTAAATCGCTAAAACCGCCAATATGTTTACCATCAATAGTGAGTTGCGGAACCATTCTGGCACCGTTAGTCACTTTTGAAAATTCCACCATATTTGCTCGATCTTCGTCAATCATCTTTTGTTCAAATGGTAAATTCCACTTGGTTAATAGCTCTTTGGTTTTTACGCAAATGGGGCACGTGTTGGTTGAGTAAACGACAATTTTCATCTTTATCCTTGAAGTGCTTCAACCACTAAATCACCCATCTTGCTGGTGCCAACAACGCTATCGCCTTTTGCTGCGATATCTTGAGTACGGTAGCCTTGATCCAGAACCGTATTAACCGCTGAATCAATTTTGTTGGCCAGTGATACTTGGTCAAGCGAATAGCGCAACATCATAGATACTGACAAGATCGTAGCCAAAGGATTGGCGATATCTTGGCCAGCAATATCTGGTGCAGAACCATGAATTGGCTCATACATACCGAAACCATCTTTGTTTAAAGAGGCACTTGGTAGCATACCAATTGAGCCAGTCAGCATCGCAGCACAATCAGACAATACATCACCAAATAGATTTGAAGTAACCATAACATCAAATTGCTTGGGCGCTCTAACCAATTGCATGGCTGCATTGTCCACATACATATGAGAAAGCTCAACATCTGGATAATCTTTAGCCACATCAATCATAACATCACGCCATAATTCGCACACTTCTAACACATTGGCTTTATCGACCGAACAAACACGTTTATCGCGTTTTTGTGCAATTTTAAAAGCTGAATGTCCAATACGTTTAATTTCAGACTCAGAATAAGTGGCACTATTAAATCCATAGCGTTCACCATTGCGAATTTCGATACCGCGAGGCTGGCCAAAATAAATACCTGACACTAATTCACGTACAATCATCAAATCCAAGCCAGAAACAACCTCTTCTTTAAGCGTTGAAGCGCTAGCTAGTTGTGGATACAAAATAGCCGGACGAAGGTTTGAAAATAAATCCATCTCAGCACGTAGGCCAAGTAACCCACGTTCAGGACGAAGGTCGCGCTCTAACGCTTCCCACTGATAGCCACCCACAGCACCAAGCAAAATAGAATCACACTCTTTGGCCGCATCAAGCGTTGCCTGAGGCAATGGTGAGCCAGTTTCATCATAAGCAGTGCCGCCAATTAGGCCGTGCACCAGCTCCATATTCAAGCTATCATTTTTGTTTAAATACTCAATTACCTTTAAGGCTTGAGCAACAATCTCTTGACCAATACCATCACCTGGCAATACTAATACTTTGGACATCTTGTTTCCTGCGGGTAAATTTCTAAAAAGTCTATTTTACTAGATTTCTTCCATTTCAAATTGATCCTTGGTCACGCCGCAATCTGGACATATCCAATCTTGGGGGACATCGTCCCACTTTGTGCCTGGCTTAATACCATCTTTAGGAGCGCCTAACGCCTCATCATAAATCCAGCCGCACACCATACATTTTAATTTTTTCATGTTTATTTCCTTGTTGTTAAATACGTAAAAAAAGGGAGCTATTTACTCCCTTTGATCAAACTGATTAAATACTATAGATTATCAGCATTTTTTGATAAATATTCAGCCACACCTTCTGGTGTATCCTTCATACCTTCATCACCCTTATTCCAACCTGCAGGGCATACTTCACCATGCGTTGTGTGGAAATCAAGTGCGTCAACCATGCGTAACATTTCATCAACATTACGACCTAATGGAAGGTCATTAACTACTTGATGACGAACATTAAATTCTTCATCAATTAAAAATGAAGCACGAAGTGCGATGCCTGCCGGATGAACAATGCCGTATGCTTCCATAATAGAATGATCTGTATCAGCTACTAATGGGAAATCAATAGCGCCCAAGCCACCATCTGCTGGTGCTGTGTTGCGCCAAGCATTATGTGTGAATTGTGAATCAACTGAAATACCGACGACTTCAACGCCTTTCTCAGTAAATTGAGCCATACGATGATGATGCGCTAAAATTTCTGAAGGACAAACAAAAGTAAAATCTAATGGATAGAAAAACACCATGATTTTTTTGCCTTTCAGGCTTGATAATTTAAAATCGTCAACGATTGTGCCATTTGCCAATACTGCTGCGGCTGTGAAATCCGGTGCTTGTTGTGTTACTAAAACGCTCATATTTTTCTCCAGTAAGTAATCTATAAAACCCGTTGATTATACAACGACCAACCTGCGTATATCTTATAAAAAATAAGGGTTTAGTAATGACAAGCTGAAATACCAGCAAATACTCAAGTAAAATGTCGACATGCTTAAAATCTACAACACACTCAGTAAACAAAAAGAAGTTTTTCACCCTATTAATCCTGACAAAATAGGCATGTATGTCTGTGGCATGACTGTCTATGATTATTGTCATATGGGACATGCTCGTGTCTTGGTCATGTTTGACGTTATTACTCGCCACCTAAGACGCAACTTTCCCAGCGTCACTTACGTGCGTAACATCACCGATATTGATGACAAAATTATCGCTCGTGCTATTGAAAATTCAGAAGATATTTATAGTCTAACCAATCGTTTTATTGATGCTATGCATGAAGATGAGCGTGCACTTGGCATACTACCACCTGATATTGAGCCTCGTGCTACACAAGCAATTGATCAAATGTTTTATATGATTAAAGCCTTGATAGAAAAGGGTGTGGCTTATCAAGCAAAAAATGGTGATGTCTATTATTCAGTACGTAAGTTTGATGGATACGGAAAGTTAAGTGGGAAAAATTTAGATGATTTAGAAGCTGGCGCCAGAGTAGACGTAGATTCGAACAAAAAAGATCCACTGGATTTTGTATTATGGAAAATGGCCAAACCGAGTGAACCAAGTTGGGAGTCTCCCTGGGGTGACGGGCGTCCAGGCTGGCATATCGAATGCTCAGCAATGTCTACTCATCATCTAGGTAACCATTTTGATATTCACGGAGGTGGCATGGACTTGTCTTTTCCACATCACGAAAATGAAATCGCCCAATCTGAAGGGGCTAATGGCTGCACGTTTGTTAACACTTGGATGCATGTTGGCTTTGTCAACATTAATGATGAAAAAATGAGCAAGTCTTTGAATAATTTTTTCACCATTCGTAGCGTACTAGAAAGTTATGATGGAGAAAGCTTGCGCTATTTCATCATGAGCTCACATTATCGATCACCTTTAAACTTTTCAGATGCAAATCTTGATAATGCCAAATCTTCACTCACCCGACTATATACCGCTATTCGAGACTTACATGCGAGTGACGCGGCTTTAGATGAAGTATCGCAACGATTTGATTTTGAAACACGGTTTAATCAAGCATTAAACGATGACTTTAATACGCCAATTGCCCTTAGTATTTTGTTTGAACTGGCTAAACTCATTAACTCAGAGCGTAGCAAAGATATTGACCAAGCCAAAGCACTTGCTCAGCTTTTAATTAAATTAGGTGGCTTTATCGGTATTTTACAAATGGACGCCGATGCTTTTTTGAAACAAGGTGTGACTCTGTCCGATGAAGATATTGATCATAAAATTAACCTTAGAAATAAGGCGAGAGACAATAAAGATTTTGCAACTTCTGACCAAATTCGAGATGAACTAACGGAACTGGGTATTGTTTTGGAGGATGCCTCAAATGGTACCGGCTGGCGCAGAAAGTAAACTCGACTGGACTGCCATTGATACCATCCTGTTAGACATGGACGGTACTTTGCTTGACCTTAATTTTGACTTACATTTTTGGATGGAATACCTGCCCCTGGTTTATGCCAACAAGCACAACCTTACCCATCAACAATCTAAGGATAAGATTTATCCAATGCTAAGAGCTGAGCAAGGTAATTTACATTGGTATTGCCTAGATTATTGGCAGAAAATTTTCAAATTAGATATTGCCAAACTCAAAGAGAATGTTTCTCATCTAATTCAAATCCACCCTTTTGTTCTAGAATTTCTAAGTCAGGCTAAACTTCACAATAAGCGCATTTATTTAGTTACAAATGCGCATCGAAAAACAGTGCAACTTAAAATGCGAGTCACTAATTTAGAGAGCTATTTTGACGACATTATTTCCTCGCATGATTATAACGTGGCTAAAGAAGAGCAAGAGTTTTGGCGACAGCTACAAAAGGCTGTTGGCTTTGATAAAAAAACAAGCATCTTCTTTGATGATTCGATTGACGTTCTTAAGTCTGCCAAAGAATTTGGCATTGGCACGGTTGTTGCTATTAGCAAACCCAGTTCCAAAATTAAAACAAAGCCTATTAAGGGGTTTGTTAATATTGAAACATTTGAACAGGCAATACCTTTAAAGCATCATTCATAAAAAAACCCGCTTCTAAGCGGGTTTTTAATAGATAACAATTAGCTAGTAATTACTCACCACCAATAGCACCCATTAAAGCAAAACTTTTCACAAAAGGTGTCGCCATTCTTGGGTCTTTGATCATTGCACCAAAATCACCTGATTCAAACTTCAACTTGCCCATTGTAACTGCCATACCCATTGATGCCATACCTAGAGGCTTGTCTAGCCATTTCATCCAATTTTTCTTGTCAGCACGCATATCCCAATCAACGCTCTCCCCACTATAATCTCCAGCTTTAACGCATTCACCATTTTCAACCACAAAAATACCAGTTGGCGTTCCGTCACCCTTAAAGCCGCAAGCGATAGTTGAAGAGAACTTAATCTCAGCCAACTTACCTCGCACTTCTTCAGATGCATTCCACTCATCTTTTAATTGATTCATCCACTCTTCTGAAAATAATACCGCCATCACTAATCTCCTATTGATAGTACCAACAAAAATAAAGTAGTTTTTAGACCTTACTTTATCCATTCTCCTCAAATTTATTCACTTTCTGAATGGCAATATTATGCCTAATAACAGGTTAAAAAAAATCATATTTTGAAACAAATTACAGCGACTTAATTTCACGTTAAAAACTAGTTGGCGTATAATTTATAAGCATGAATTTCCCCCTACAAATCGGTATCTTATCTGATACACATGGCTATATCCATCCGGATATTGTCAGTCTATTGGGCTCCACCTCAACATATTCCAACGCAAATAGCTCGCCCGTTCTACCAAAACCGGTGGCAATTTCGTCTAGAATAAATAGAACATCGTGCTGCTGACAAAGCGCTTTAGCCTTAGTTAAATACTGAGGGTTATAAAGTCTCATACCCCCTGCACCCTGAACAACAGGCTCTAAAATCATGGCAGCTATCGAGCTGGAATGTTGCTTTAAAGTTGATTCTAAATCTTGCAATGCATCATCCATTGGCTCCATTGAAGGACTCTTAACAAAATAATGTTTTGGTAAAACGCTGGAGAATAAATGGTGCATACCATTATCAGGATCGCATACACTCATGGCACCAAAAGTGTCGCCATGATAACCCCCTCGAATAGTGACAAATTTGTGCTTATCTGACTGGCCTTTATTATGCCAATATTGCAATGCCATTTTAAGAGCTGCTTCTACTGCAACTGATCCTGAATCTGTAAAAAAGACTTTGGTTAAATTTTCCGGTGTAATTTCAATTAAGGTTTTAGCAAGTGCAATGGCAGGGTCATGAGTTAGGCCGCCAAACATTACATGTGACATTTTGCCCAACTGAGTTGTAATTGCCTGATTTAGTGTCGGGTGATTGTAGCCATGAATCGCACTCCACCAAGAACTCATGCCGTCAACGACTCGCTTATCATTTTCTAAATTAAGGTAAACGCCCTCAGCTGATTTAACAACATGCGTGCTAACTTCGTTGGGGATTTTGGCATAAGGATGCCAAATGTGTGCTTGATCAAATGTATTCATAACAATACATTTTACTCAATTTTAATTTATGGCTGTATTGTTTACTTTCAGTAAATCTTAATCACTAAAAATATAAATATTTATAAATATTCTTTAAGTTCAGCCATAGAATCGATCACTAAATCTGGATTAGTATCTCGAATATCATTGCCATGATTGTAGCCATATGACATGCAGATAATTTCAAAACCAGCGGCGCGTGACGCTTTAACATCACTTACTGAGTCACCTAGCATTAATGAATGTTGAGGGTCAATGCCAAAAAACTCAGCACTATGCAATAAAGGTAACGGATCAGGCTTTTTCTTGCTCAAAGTATCGCCCGATACCACAATACCAAAATAATCAAAAATACCTAGATCTTTCAAGATTGGCAACGTGAACTGTTCAGCTTTATTGGTTACACATCCTAGCGTGTATCCCTGTGCTTTCATATAGTCCAACCCCTCTTTAACGCCATCATACAAACATGAGCGTACCGAAGTATTGTGAGAATACAACTCTAAAAATATTGGATAAGCTTGGTCGTATTCAACTTGGTCAGGCGTGCCTTCGAGCTCACCCGTTAAAGATCTTTCCACCAATTTTGGTACACCATTGCCAACCCAATGGCGCACTTGAGCTTCACCCCAAGGTTTTTTACCAATAGCTTTCATAGTTTCGTCGACACAATAGGCTAAATCTGGGACACTATCCACCAAGGTGCCATCAACATCAATCATAATTAGTTTTGGACTGAATTTTTTTACACTCACTTTGATACCCCTTTATATTATTTGGTAGAATAGCCCTTAGACTAAATTTAAAAAACATTGTAATGAAAAATTCCACAACAATTGGTTTTATTGGCGCAGGAAATATGGCTTATGCCATTATTTCTGGATTAATCAACAACGATTTTTCTGCTGAAAATATTAAAATCAGCGACACTAATGAGTCATTATTATCCCTAAGAAAGAAAGAATTTAACCTTGAAGTATTTACGGATAATTCAGAGCTTGTTCGTCATTGCGACGTCATAGTGCTGGCAGTTAAGCCTCAAATGCTTTCTAGTGTTTGTCAGTTATTAAAACAAGCGTTAAATTCTAACACACTGATTATTTCAATTGCTGCAGGTGTGCGTGTTCACGACATTGATCGCTGGCTTGGTGGAGATTGTGCAATTGTGCGAACCATGCCTAACACTCCAGCCTTGTTAAATCAAGGCGTTACAGGGATGTTTGCCAATGAGCGTGTGAGTAGCACTCAAAAAGAATTGGCCACCAGTATTCTTAACAGCGTGGGTCAGAGCTTATGGGTAACAGATGAAGTAATGCTAGATGCAGTGACTGCATTATCTGGCAGCGGTCCTGCTTATTTTTTCTTAATGATTGAATCTATGTCAAAAGCTGGCGTTGCATTAGGATTAGACGAAAAAACTGCGCAATTGCTTAGCATTCAAACCGCTTTAGGTGCCAGCATGATGGCTAGTGTTAGCGATGAATCGCCTAGAGATTTACGCGCTAATGTCACTTCTCCAAATGGTACTACACAGGCTGCTATCGAATCATTTCAGGATCAAGATTTTGATATGATCGTTGCACATGCTATGCGTGCAGCCTTTGATCGGGCAAGTCAACTAGCAGCAGAGCTTAGTGATAGTGACTGAATACGCCACTTTCAAACTACAGGTTTCTAAAATTTACTTAAAAATTTCAATACTTGTTCACCTGTTTGCTCTTATTGTGGTTTGGCTTTATAGCTTTAATGACTACGTTAGCTTGGCTTTAAGCATTGGCCTCATGATGCATTTTTATTTCTTAAATTTAAGTATTTTTCTAAAAAAATCTAATGCCATTTTGTCATTTTCCTTAAACGACAAAACACTCGCTTCGACTGATAAAATCGGCAATATCCATCAATATCCTTGTGTTTACTGCGTCTATCAATCTCAATTCCTGGTGATAATAAATCTCGGTAAGAATTCATTGATTATCTTTAAAGATTCTCTTGCTTCTAACTCTTTGTCACAACTAAATAGACTGTTAAATGCTTGAGCCTGAAGACACCCTAAAACTTAACGTTTTAATCGCCACCTCAATTGCTATTCGTATTGATACTTACAAATTAGTGGTCGTTGGTCTTAATGCACAATTTAAAGAACAGACCATTGAATTACGCCCTAGTGGCGATAGCGACGCCTATATTAAAGCGGTTAAAAAACTTTTAGTCACCCAGGTTCTCGGCGCAATGGGTGGCTACCCCTCTTATTTAAAACGCTGGTCGCGAATGGGGCAAGTAGCATCTTCAAATCTCACCTCTTTACTTAAGCTAGGTGAGGTTGAAGCAGTTGTAGCAGTAGCTAATTCAACCAATCTTGACGATCAATTATTAAAAGTTACCTGGTGGTGTGCTACAAATACAGACAATCAGGCTGAAATTGGTCGTTTTTTACTAACTAAAGAATTTGTTACTTTCACTGAAACTGGCCAAGAAATTGCGCAGCATTTACTAGAATTTCTGCCTTTTGTAAATGATACAGAGCAGCTTATTGACACAACCAGCTTGGTTTTACAAAATGAGTTAATTAATCAAAAAGACAAGGAAAGACTTTGGAAGCAAGGTCAAAGAAAAACAGCATTTTTAGTGGGATTCGTTGAAAGGATGCAGGGCAACCTCCCTAATGAGCTTAATATTCAGCCACTTGAATGTCAACACCCTGATTTGCAAATTATTAATGATCAGCAATCTCAAATCTTCTTAACAACTCTTGCGCATATTCTTAAAAAGATTAATCAAGAATATGTACTTTATCGGGCTTTAGAAGTATTAGGCCAATACTTAACTCATGAGCAAATAACTCTTCAAGACTCTATTGATAAGATTAATACCCAAATTGAAAATCTAAACATTATCTCTATTGAAGAGCAAGATAAGCTTAACGCTAGATTGTTATTAGCAGGCGTTAATGAGCGTCTAGTGGTTAGCGTCATCTCAGCTCATAATTTAACTGGATCGGCTATTCGTAAAAAATTGGCACACGTACTCGAGCCGATTCAAAAAGCGCTAGTGATACTAACTACCCCATAATAACTGCATATTAGCAAGCGCTGCTAATGATGCAGTTTCTGTTCTAAGCACCCTGGAGCCGAGTAGCAATGGTTGGGCACCTTGTTGAATGGTATAGGCAATTTCCTCATCGCTCAAACCGCCTTCAGGACCTATGACTATTGCCGCCTTGTTAATTTTTTCAAATTCTAATAAGGATTTTTCTGCTCGATGATGTAGCACAAACACATGGCCAAAATTACACCCCATTAGCGCTGTTAAATCAAGCGGCTCAGCAAGCTCTGGAACCACTGATCTGCCTGATTGCTCACAAGCGCCAATGATAATTTTGCGCCAATGCTGCATGCGTTTTTTTAGCTTTTCACCTTTTAATCTAACAACGCAATGCTCGGTAAAAATAGGAATAACTTGATTAACGCCTAACTCCACAGCCTTTTGTATCAAAAAATCCATCTTATCGCCCTTAGCAATGCCTTGTGCCAAAGTAAGGCTTAGGCTTGACTCGCTTAGATTGGGCTTGCAACTATTAATATGCACTTCGCATTGCTTCTGTGTACTTAATACGCTTGCCTGATAATTATTACCGTCACCATTAAATAAAGTAATATCTTGGCCTTGAGGAAAACGCAAAACTTTAATTAAATGATGCGATGCATATTCATCAAGCATCACTTTGTCATTAATTTTCAAGGGGGCATTTTGGTACAAGCGAACGTGTTTCATGGTATCTTTGCGCTACTTAAAAGAATCGAAAAATAATGATACATCAAAATAGAAGAAAAGAGCTACTAAGCCAGCTTGATGATAATTGCGTACTTATCCTATCGACCAATCCCGAGCAATTTAGAAATGGAGATGTCACTTTCCCTTTCCGCCCACAAAGTGATTTTTTCTATTTAACTGGATTTGAAGAGCCGGAAGCTATTGCTGTTATTAGTAAAGAAAGTTATTCTATGTTCTTACGTCCTAAAGACGAAACTCGTGAAATTTGGGATGGTACGCGCCTAGGACTAACTCAAGCGCCGAGCAATCTTAAGCTTGATCATGCCTATGATATTGGTCAATTAGAGAATAAATTGGCGCAACTTATCACTGCTGATAGTTGTATCTACTTTGATGCAAAATCCTGCACACTAGATTCAAAAATTACCAATCTACTCTCTCAATACAATCTAAAAAGTCTGCAGGCGTCTTTGCATGAAATGCGATTAATCAAGGAAGAGTCTGAAATTCTTACCATGCAAAAAGCGGCCAACATATCTAGCGCCGCTCATACTTTAGCTATGGCTCAAGTGACTCCTGGTATGTTTGAGTATGAATTGCAAAGTGTGTTTGACTCTCACTTTGTTAAAAATAATACTCAACATGCTTATACACCGATTGTTGCAGGAGGCAAAAATGCTTGCGTACTTCACTATATCGAAAACAACCAGCCTCTCAAATCTGGCGATTTAGTATTGATTGATGCAGGCTGTGAGCTTGACTATTATGCTAGTGATATTACTCGCACCTTTCCAGTTAATGGCCAATTTAGTGAGCCACAAAAACAAATTTATCAAATCGTATTAGATGCTCAGCTTGCAGCAATTAATAGTATTAAACCTGGCGCAGATGTTCATATGCCGCACAAAATTGCTTGCGATATTATTCAACAAGGGTTGGAAAATATTGGGTTGCTAGCACCAGGGGAGTCTTTATCAAAATTTTACATGCATGGTACGGGCCACTGGCTTGGCATGGATGTGCATGACGTGGGTAAATATCAAGTTAACAAACAACACCGGGTTTTTGAAAAAGGCATGGTAATCACTGTTGAACCTGGCATTTACATTCGTAAGGATGATAAAATCGATCCAATTTATCATAATATTGGTATTAGAATTGAAGACGATGTTGTGGTAACCGATCAAGGTAACACCGTCTTAACCGGAAGCCTTATTAAAACGATTAACGAGATTGAAGCTCTCATGAGTCAAACAAACCTATGAATATACAACAAGCTATTAAAGCAGTTATTGCAAAACAAGATTTAAATGAGGGTGAGATGCATGATGTTATGACTGACATCATGACCGGTAAAACGACCGATGCACAAATTGGTGCATTTTTAGTTGGGCTCTCCATGAAAGGAGAAACTGTTGCTGAAATTACTGCCAGTGCAAAAGTAATGCGCTCACTTGCCAAGGGTGTTGAAGTTAAAAATACCAAGCACTTAGTTGACACTTGTGGCACCGGTGGTGACGGGCTAAGCTTATTTAATATTTCTACTGCTTGTGCATTTGTGGTTGCTGCTGCTGGTGGATCCGTTGCCAAACATGGTAATCGCTCTATTTCATCAAAGTCTGGCAGTGCAGATGTTTTAGAGGCGGCTGGCGTTAATTTAGAGATGAGCGCAGAGCAAATCAGCAATAGTATCAAAAAAATTGGTGTCGGCTTTATGTTTGCACCCGCTCACCACTCAGCTATGAAACACGCTATCGGTCCACGCAAAGAACTAGCAGTCAGAACTATTTTCAATGTACTCGGGCCACTAACCAACCCTGCAAAAGCACCTGCGCAGGTGATGGGTGTCTATAGCAAAGAGTTGGTCGAGCCTATCGCAAATGTCTTAAAAATTTTAGGCTCTACACATGTTATGGTGGTGCACTCTGAAGACGGCTTGGATGAAATCTCTATTGCAGATGACACTTTTGTCGCTGAGCTTAATAACGGTGTAGTGACCACCTATACAATTAACCCAACCGATTTTGGCTTGCCACTTGGAAACTTAGAAGATATTAAAGCAAATGATGCAGAAGAATCTTTGGCGTTAATCCAACAAGCATTGGACGGCAAAGAGGGTTCAGCTAAGAATATCATTGCACTTAACTCAGGCGCTGCTATTTACGTATGCGGTCTAAGCGACTCATTACAAGATGGCATTAATAAAGCACTCAGTATTTTAAATAAAGGCTCAGCACATCAAAAGCTAGACGATTTTGTACGTGAATCAACAGGCTGTTAAAGGATAAAAAACATGAACAAAGATACGAATTTAATTTGGATTGACTTAGAAATGACTGGTCTATTGCCAGAGCGCGACGTAATTATTGAGATTGCCACCATTGTGACAGATGCAAATCTCAATATTTTGGAAGAAGGTCCTTCTATGGTTATCCACCAAAGTAGTGAAATTTTAGCAGGTATGGATGAATGGAATACTGAGCACCATACAAACTCTGGCCTAGTTCAGCGTGTTAAAGATAGTATTATTTCTTCCAAGCAAGCAGAGATACAAACCATCGAGTTTTTAGAAAAACATGTCAACGCTGGCGCTTCTCCTATGTGTGGCAATACCGTGTGTCAAGATAGGCGTTTTTTGTACAATTACATGCCAGAGCTAGAAAAGTTTTTTCATTATCGCCATATTGATGTCAGCACACTAAAAGAGCTTTTAGTCCGATGGAAGCCACAAGCAAAAATGATTCGAGAAGGTGAGTCTGCGCACCTAGCGTTAGCCGATATTCGTGATTCAATTAATGAATTAAAATACTATCGAGACGTCTTTATTGATGTCTAGCCTTCCCAAGGTATGGCTTGCACCTGCAAAAATTAATTTATTTTTGCACATCAACAGTAAGCGCGAAGATGGTTATCATAATTTACAAACCCTCTTTCAGTTATTAGATTATTACGATGAATTACAATTTTCAATCACTAATAACGGCATCATCAGTCGAACCTCAGGCAATGAGGACATAGCACCTGAATCTGATTTAATCATTCGCGCCGCCAAACTCTTGCAAAATATTACCCATACACAATTGGGTTGCAATATTTCTATTGTTAAGCGTATTCCTTCAGGTGGTGGTCTGGGAGGTGGCTCATCCGATGCAGCAACGACATTAGTTGCATTAAACCATATCTGGAATACAGGCTTAAACCAACAAGAACTTATGAAATTAGGTCTAGAGTTAGGTGCCGACGTACCAATCTTTATTTATGCTCAAAGTGCTTGGGCAGAAGGAGTTGGGGAAATACTAAGCCCAATAAAAATGCCAAATAATCACTTTTTAGTGGTATTTGTCAATGAACATATTGCAACATCAAAAATTTTCTCGCATAAAGCATTGACAATGAGCCCGATGATGGGGAAAATATCCGACTTCTCTGAGCTTGAAAATACTCATAACGATTGCTTACAAGCAGCCATTGAGCAAACAGAAGAAATTAGGTTTGCATTAGATCATCTTAATCGTTGTTCTAATATATCAGGGAAAGCTAGAATGAGTGGCACAGGCAGTTGTGTTTTTGCTGAATTTGCCACTCAAAATGATGCTATGGTAGCATTAGAAAAAATGCCAAAAAAATGGATGAGTTTTACTGCGAAAGCAATAAATACTTCTCCGATCTTCAAATGGGCTGTCGCCAAGCGGTAAGGCACCGGGTTTTGATCCCGTCATTCGCAGGTTCGATCCCTGCCAGCCCAGCCATTTTCAAAAGCTACGTCTTAGCATTAAGACGTAGCTTTTTTTATATTTTTTATTTGGTCAAATTTACTCATATAATCCACAAGCAAAAACTATTTTTGTCACTGTAACCTAGTATAATTTAATCAACTTTCAACAATCAATTACGCCTATGTCTTTTGACACGATAAAAATTTTTAGTGGTAACGCAAACCCGTTACTATCTGGTGAAATTATTTCTAGTTTAAATGTTGCACAAGGAAAAGCACTTATTGGAAGATTTAGCGATGGCGAATCGCAAGTTGAAATTTTAGAAAATGTCCGAGGCTGTGACGTCTTCATCATCCAACCCACTTGCGGGCCTTCTCCAGCAGAAACTCTAATGGAGTTATTGGTTATGGCGGATGCTTTAAAGCGTTCATCAGCAGCAAGAATTACAGCAGTTGTGCCATACTTTGGTTATTCAAGACAAGATCGTCGCTCTCGCCTAACACGCGTCCCAATTACAGCAAAACTTGCTGCTAAGATGGTTGAGGCTTCAGGTATTGATAGAATTTTAACGGTTGATTTGCATGCTGATCAGATCCAAGGATTTTTTGATATTCCAATTGACAATATCTATGCTCAACCCGTGTTATTAGATGACATCATTAATCAGAATTACGAAGATATCGTAGTCGTTTCTCCAGATGTTGGTGGTGTTGTGAGAGCTCGCGCTGCAGCTAAGAAACTTAATGATGCAGATTTAGCAATTATTGATAAACGTCGCCCTGCACCGAATATGGTCAAGGTGATGAATGTGATTGGTGATGTCGAAGGCAAAACCTGTGTTTTGATTGATGATATGGTTGATACAGCGGGAACCTTGTGTCAAGCAGCAGGCATTCTAAAAGAAAAAGGCGCAAAAAAAGTTGTGGCCTACGCAACACACGCCGTGCTTTCTGGTAATGCCATTAGCACTATTGAGAATTCTGAACTTGATGAACTGGTCACCACAAACACCATACCATTAAATGCTGAAACAGCTAAATGCAATAAAATTAGACAACTCTCTATTGCGCCAATTATGGCAGAAGTCATCAAGCGCATTAGCGAAGAGCAATCTATTATTAATATTTTTGCTGATATCCAATAGTTATTCATCTTAAAGCGCGCAAGGCTATGATTTTTAATCGATAACTTTGTGTATAATCCATCATTTGGCCCGTCATAAAAAGTCACTCTATGAAATCTACTACTAAAGCACATAAGCAAGCACTACAAAAACTGATCATGATTGGTAAAGAGAAGGGTTATTTAACCTACTCTGAAATCAATGATCTATTGCCTGAGGACTTACTGACACAAGAGCAAATAGAACCTATTGTTACAATTCTAGAAGAATTAGATATCTCTGTTTCTGATACAATTCCTGATGCTGATACCTTAGTCGTTGCAGGTGCTAAATCACAATCTACTTCTGCAGAAGCTGCAGTTGCAGCGCTTGCAGCGCTAGATTCTGAATTTGGTAGAACAACTGATCCAGTGAGAATGTACATGCGTGAGATGGGTGTCGTAGACCTATTAGAGCATAAAGATGAAGTGCGTATCGCTAAAGAAATTGAAGCTGGTGTATTTGAAATTATGCAAGCTATTACACTTTACCCATCAATCACTGATAACTTCTTCAAGGCCCATAAGCGCCTAGAAGAGGGTAAATGTAAGATGACTGATGTTATTATTGGTTATCAAGGCGATGCAGTAGATTTTGAAGCTAAAAAAGCTGCATTTGATGCGGGTGAATTTGATGACGATGAAGAATATGAAGACATGGAAGAAATGGAATACACCGGTCCTGATGAGGACAAGGTAAATACCCGTTTTGAGACAGTTTTAAGCTGTTATCAAGGTTATCAAGAACTAAAAGAAAAGCATGGCTTTCGTCATAAAAAAACAATAGCTGCTCGCGTAGAGCTCTCTAAAGGTTTATCAGCCTTGCGCCTAGCGCCTAAGCTGGTTTCAACCATGATGGAAGTTGTGTATAATCGCGCCGAGCTAGTTAAGAAGCAAGAGAAAACTATTCAAAGTGCATGTCTTTACGCAGGCATGGAAAGAGTTCAATTTCTTGAAATGTTTGCTGGCAATGAAACTAATTATGATTGGTTGAAAAATGCAAAATTAGACGAGCAATTAGTTTCAGCACTTGCTCCTTCTAAAGATGAAATTTTTTATGCACAAAAAAATCTTCATGAATATGAAGAAGAAATGCAGATAACTATCACTGAATTAAAAGCACTTAACAAACTTTACCGTCAAGGTGATCGTCGCGCTAAAAAGGCTAAGTCACAAATGACTGAAGCTAACCTAAGATTGGTTATCTCTATTGCTAAAAAATATGCAAATCGTGGCTTGCAGTTTTTAGATCTTATTCAAGAAGGTAATGTTGGCCTAATGAAAGCAGTAGATAAATTTGAGTACCGTCGTGGTTATAAATTCTCAACGTATGCTACTTGGTGGATTCGTCAAGCGATTACTCGTTCAATTGCCGATCAAGCTCGAACTATTCGTATTCCAGTGCACATGATCGAAACTATTAATAAGCTGAATCGTGTACGCCGTCAATTATTACAAAAATTTGGTCGTGAAGCCTCTCCAGAAGAGCTAGCTGTTGAAATGGAATTACCAGAATACAAAATTATTAGAATTCTTAAAATTGCCAAAGAGCCTCTATCTATGGAGACGCCAGTAGGTGATGACGAAGACTCTAACATTGGTGATTTTATTGAAGATACTAATTTCTCTTCACCTGTAGAAATTACCACAAAAGAAAGCCTTAGAGAGACCACAAGCGAATTGTTAGCAAACTTATCGCCTCGTGAGGCAAAGGTGCTAAAAATGCGTTTTGGTATTGATATGAATACTGATCACACACTAGAAGAAGTCGGCAGACAATTTGATGTAACGCGAGAACGTATTCGTCAAATTGAAGCTAAAGCACTTAGAAAGTTAAGACATCCTTCTCGTGCCCATAAGCTTCAAAGCTTTTTAGATTCTTAAAAAATCCGTTTTATCGGGCCTATAGCTCAGCTGGTTAGAGCAATCGACTCATAATCGATTGGTCCTTGGTTCAAGTCCAAGTAGGCCCACCATATTTAGCAGTATTTCTCATACCCAATGGTATGATAATATCATGATGTTTAATGCGCTAACACCTCACTTAATCACACTCACCACTCAAGTCGGAGAGATGATTATGTCGTATTACAAAACCAGTCTCGCCATTGAGACTAAATCAGACCAAACCCCTTTGACAGTTGTTGATCAAAAAGCACACCAGCAATTAGTTGATGGATTGAGTCAGATAACTTCAAATATCCCTATTCTTTCTGAAGAGTCTGAGCTACCTGATTTTTCAGTGCGTTCAAATTGGGATGAATATTGGCTTATAGACCCACTTGATGGTACAAGAGACTTTATTGAGCAAACGGGTGAATTTTGTATTTGCATAGCTTATATTAAAGAAAATCGCCCTATTTATGGTTTTATATATGCACCTCTTAGTAAAACACACTATTTTACTAACGAAAAATCTCAAGCCTTTAAACTCAATAATGATACAACCACTTTGCTACAAGTGAGCTCTAAAAAAGAGCCTCTGAAAGTTGTTGTTGGGCATCACTCGTCGCATAATTCAAAGCTAAATGATCACTTAAACGAGCTTGGGGAATGTGATATCAGCCGCCTAGGTAGCGCACTAAAATTTTGTAAAATTGCTGAGGGCGAATATGATTACTATCCAAGATTTGGCCCTTGCTCTGAATGGGATACGGCCGCAGGCGTTTGTATCTTGGAGGCAGCAGGCGGACAAGTTATTGGGGAGGATTCACAGCCTCTTCGCTACAACACCCAAGACAACCTAAGTAGTCCAGTATTTTTTGCTTCAGGAAAAGCGTAATGACAAATCAACTGCTTTAATGTCTTTAGTTATACTACCGGTTGAAATAAAATCAACGCCCATCTCGGCAACAGCAACAAGCGTTTCTAAATCAATATTTCCAGAGGCTTCGAGGGGTAACTTGCCAAAAGCCATTTGCACAGCCTGTGCCAACTCTTGATGTGAAAAGTTGTCGCATAATGCTCGCGTCACACCTTCTAATTTAAGCACTTCTACTAATTGATCTAGCGTTTCCACTTCAACAATTAAGTCAAGCCTTGGGTATTGTTCTTTAGCGTTTTTGACAGCATTAGTAATACTGCCGAAAGCTATAATATGGTTTTCTTTAAGCATGACACAGTCGTACAATCCAAGTCGGTGGTTATTACCACCACCACATTTAACCGCGTATTTTTGTGCCAGTCGAAGTCCAGGCAGAGTTTTTCTTGTATCTAGTAATTTTGCCTTTGTGTGTGCTATTTTAGCAACCATTAAATTTGTTTGCGTTGCCACTGAACTCAGTGTTTGCAAAAAATTAAGTGCCACACGCTCCCCACTAATAATTGATCTTGACGAACCTGACAAGGTTGCCAAAACTTGAGACGGCCTTACTGAATCTCCATCTTTAACTTGCCAAGAGATTTTAATATCTTTATCTAGCGAAGTAAAAGTAGCTTGAGCAAATTCAATGCCACAAATGACAGCATTTTCTCGACAAATAATTGTTGCAACAGCTTGCTCATCAGGTAATAAAATTGCCGAAACATCGCCAGAACCTAAATCTTCATCAAGGGCTAAATCAACAATTTTTTGAAATTCTTTATTCATGGATAAACTCAAGAATAAGCTTAGCTGATTCTTGACTAGCATTCAAGCAAAGGCTTTTATGTATCTTAGAAAACTCCTCAGTCAAATCTGAATGGTCACTCTTTAGAATACGCATTGCATGTCTGGCAATATTGTCACCATTTGCTTCTTTTTGGATTAATTCTGGAACCAAGGCTTTGTTAGCAATCACATTAGGCAGACTAATAAATTTACTCTTAACTAAATTTGAAGCGATAAAATAACTGAGTGTAGAGAGCTTATAAACCACTACCATTGGCACACCAATTAAAGATAATTCAAGTGTTGCGGTCCCCGAGGCTACTAACACCAAATCTGCGCTTTGCATATGCTCCTGCGCCTTATTAACTGAAAGACTTATATCTTGATTACCGATAATGTTTTTAGCCCATTTAAGTAGCTCCTCATTCGCTAATGCTAAATGAAACTTAAGTGATGGATCTTGATGTGACATTAATTTTGCTGCAAGTAGCATCTCAGGCAGAAGACGCTTTACCTCTGCTGCTCTTGAGCCAGGCATGAGTAAAATATTTTTACCCGCTTGGTGGTTTTTTCTAGGGGTGAGTGTTTCTGCTAAAGGGTGCCCAACAAATACAGCTCTCTGATTATGATGTGTATAAAAATCTACCTCAAAAGGGAATAGGCATAATATTAAGTCGCTAGAGCGTTTAATTTTTTTAACGCGCGATGCACGCCACGCCCAAACTGAAGGCGAAATAAAGTGAACTGTTTTGATGCCGAGGCTTTTAAGCCTTCTTTCAATAACAAAATTGAAATCAGGCGCATCTACCCCAATAAAAACATCTGGCCTATGTTGAGAGAAATGCTCGACAATAGATTTTCTTAGTCTTAGTAGTGAGGGAAGTTTTTTTAGAACTTCACTGAACCCCATGACATTTACTAGGCTCATATCCCAGTGCTTTTTACAGCCCTGAGTCTGCATTTTTTCACCACATAACCCCTCAATATTAAGAGCTGGGTCTTGGATTTTTAGCGCTTGAACTAGTGTTGATCCAATTAGGTCACCTGAAGTTTCGGCAGCACTAATTGCAATCTTAGTCATTTAGAATTATTTTCTTGGAAGAATGATTTGAGGATCTTTATCAAATGCACGATAAATAACCATAACACTTCCAATAACCTGCACTAAATGCGCATGAGTTGCTTGAACAATCTTATCAATTACAAGCTGTTTATCTTCACGATCATCGCCACGAACTTTAATCTTTAATAATTCGTGGGTTTCAAGACTTGATTCAAGCTCTGATAAAACAGCCTCGCTCAGTCCGTGTTGTCCAATCATCACAACAGGTTTAAGGTTGTGGCCTTTGGATCTTAAAAATTTCTTTTGGTTATTGGTAAGCTTAGTCATTGATTAGATACTCTGTATTAAATAAATCTTGGATGGTTTCACGCTTACGAATAAGGTGGTGTTCACTATCTGACACCATTACCTCAGCCACGCGTGGTCTGGAATTGTAATTTGAACTCATGGTAAAGCCATATGCCCCTGCAGACATTAATGCCAAATAGTCTCCTTCAGATAAGGACAAATGCCTGTCTTTAGCTAAAAAATCTCCTGTTTCACAAATAGGGCCTACAAGGTCCCATTTAGCATCAACCCCTTTGGAATTTTCACGAACTGGTAATACATGATGATACGCATTATAAAAAGCGGGGCGCAAGAGATCATTCATTGCGCCATCAATCAGTGCAAAAGATTTATCTGAATTTTGCTTTAGAAACTCTACTTTAGTAATAAAAACACCTGCATTACCAACAATCGCCCTACCAGGTTCTAAAATAATCTCTAAATCTCCGACTTTTTTTAATACCTGGGCAACGTAAGCTGCAATATCTAAAGGCACTTCATTATCATAAGTAATACCAACACCGCCGCCTAAGTCTAAATGCTCGATATCAATACCTTGATTTTTAAGCACCTCAATCAAGTCTAGCACCTTGTCTAGTGCATCTATAAATGGTGAAACATCGGTGATCTGTGAGCCAATATGACAATCTAATCCTTTGATTAATAAATGCTCAGATTGTTGCGCTGTTTTGTATAACTCAAGTGCGTCATCGATATCAACGCCAAATTTGTTTTCCTTTAGGCCTGTTGAAATGTACGGATGCGTCTTTGCATCAACATTTGGATTGACGCGTATTGAAATGGATGCTTGAGTATTTAAACTCGACGCCACTTGCTCGATACGTACCAGCTCAGCAGCAGACTCTACATTAAAACATCGAATGCCAACTTCCAGGCCGCGCTTAATCTCTGCTTGAGTTTTAGCTACACCAGAAAATACACATTTTGAAGCTTCTCCGCCTGCAGCCAAAACACGCTCCAACTCGCCAATAGAAACAATATCAAATCCTGCGCCAATTTTAGCCAGTACATTTAATACGGCAATATTAGAATTAGCTTTGACTGCGTAACAAACTAGATGCGGATGCTGACCAAATGCTGAGTCAAACTCGCGCCAATTTTTTTCAATATCAGTGCGTGAATACACGTACAACGGAGAGCCGTAGCACTGCATTAAATCTGCAATATCAACAGATTCAGCATGTAAGGATTGATTTTTGTAGGAAAAGCTCAAGTTTTATTTTGATTTATGCGGCAAAATATCTAGTTCTGGCGCCGTCATTGTTTGGATAGCTGATGCTTGAACTGGCTTAACAGACTCTAATTCACCCATTTTTCCACAAGCAGAAATACCAGCAATCACAAACATCAACACTGTTAATTTGATTAATTTATTCATATAGATTTTCGTTTGGTAGTTTTGTAAAATTAGTCGCTATTTTACAGTAATTCTTTAAGACTTTGAATGAACGCGTGACGCTCAATATTAAAGGCGCCAAGGCTATTTAAATGCGAGCTTTCAACTTGGCAATCGATCAATGAATAGCCCATCTGTTCTAATAGATGAACAAAGGCTATTTTTGAGCTGTCTTTTACCAATGAAAACATCGATTCACCAAAAAATACGCCGCCTAATGAAACGCCATATAGCCCGCCCACTAATTTAGATTGTTGATACACGCCAACACATCGGACAAAACCTTGTTCGAATAGCTTTGTGTAAGCAAATACCATATCCTGATCAATCCAAGTGCCAGTCTGGTCTTTGCGTTCAACCGTTTTACAATGCTGAATAATTTGCTCAAAATCAGTATCGACCTTGAGTTGGAATTTATTTGAATTTAATGTTTTTCTTAAACTTTTAGACACATGAAGCTTATCTGGAGTAATCACCATTCTTGGATTTGGACAGTACCATAGGATTGGATCTTGTTCACTATACCAAGGAAAAATACCACGACTATAGGCGTCTAATAATCGTTGAGTTGTTAAATCACCTCCTATAGCAATAAGGCCATTGGGCTCTTCTAAGGCGCGCTCAACATCACAAAAAGAAGTATCTGCATCTGTTAATACAAAATCCTTTGGAATTTCAATCACTTATATTTTGCTGTCTAATTAATTCTTTAGCCATGTAAAGAGCGGCAATACTTCTGGCTTCCGTTAAATTATCATCATAAACCAGGCTTTCCAAATCAGCTAATTTATGCTCAACTACTTCAAGTGGCTCTGGCTCATCACCCTGCGCACTCGCTGCATATAAGTCTTGTGCCAATATAATGTGCGTAACACTTGATTGATAGCCTGGCGCGATACTCATGGCCTTCATATAAGTTAGGCGTTTAGCGCCATAACCAATCTCTTCAATAAGCTCTCTATTCGCTGCTTCAAGGGGCGTCTCACCATCATCAATTTTTCCTTTGGTGAGTGCTAATTCGTATCTGTCTGTACCACCAGAATATTCATAAATCATCAAAACTGTCTCATCATCCAACATTGGAATTACTAAAACTGCTCCATTGCTAGATGGCTTCAAACGCTCATATTGTCTCCTCTCTCCGTTAGAAAATTCAACATCCATCGATTGAATATTAAAAAATCGAGTTGTGGCAATATTTTGTATACTAGACAAGATTGGTTTTTTACGCATGACAGCATTATGCCATTAATTACCATGATCACGCCACAAACATCAAGCAAATACAACAAGGCTGGCATTGTAACGATATAGCCGCCACTACCAAAAACTCCTCTAACTAAGAGGCAATATACTTTTTATTTAGATTAATCTACACGACTTGGTACAGCGATCAATACATATGCTCCGGATAAAATCATAGCTGCAGATGCCAATAGAAATGGTGATATTAATGCTTGTGTCATTTGTGCAATAATGCCTAAGGTTAGCGCTGCCACCGCATAACCAAAATCACGCCAAAATCGATAAATCCCCAATAACGTTCCACGAGATTCTACTGGTGAAAAATCAGCAACTGCCGCCCCTAATGTTGGATATAGCATTGCCATACCCATGCCAATAATGCCGGCCTCTACCGTCCATAAAAATACTGAACTAGTATATGGGATACTCAGCAATCCAAGCCCACACAACCACATACCTCCAACAATTAATATCTTCCTTCCAATTTTATCTGACAACGGTCCAGTAATTAGTTGCAAGCCGCCCCATACAACGGCATACACTGAAACAATAGCGCTTCCTTCTACTAGCGTCAGGTTTTTAGAGAGGAAGAATATTGGTAAAAATATCCAAACCATCGCATCAGTAAATTTTTCAACCAATCCGGCCTGATTAAGTGATAATAAAACTTTATTTTTCCAACTTGCTTGGATAAATAAAGAGCTAAGACTTTGCTGCGTACTTATTACGCCAGTTTGGTGTGATCTCGCCCATGGCATGGTTTCTTTAATGGAGAAAATTGATGACACCAACCCTAGCAATATGACGATTATGCCAAATATGAACAGCCCTTCTCTTGCATCCATAAAGTCAACCATATAGGCTGTAACAACACCTGCAATTGCAACCGCCGCATACCCAGAAAATTCATTAATACCATTAACCAAGCCTTTTTGATTTAGCCGTGCCAAATCTAGCTTACTGTTAATAGTCATCGACCAGCACAGCCCTTGGTTAACGCCCAATAACAAAGTTGCTGCAACAATCCAGCTCCAATTTGACGCAAATAAAATCATAAATGGAATTGGAATTGCTACAATCCATCCAGCAACAAGAACGCGTTTACGTCCATAACCATCACTAAGCCTCCCAGCAAGTAAATTCATGATCGCCTTAACAACACCAAATACAACAACAAATGAAGTTAACAATAAAAACTGCTGACTACCTAGGCCAAATTCAGTATCAGCCAACCCAGGAATTACTGTTCTAGTCATGCCAATTGTTAGTCCAACTAAAAACACTTGCACTAATTGCAATATAATTTGTGATTTATTTTCAGATATTCCGTGTTTGATTGTTGACACAATAACTCCTTAGTGTTTATTAAATTTGCATTGTTGACTATTATATGCAATAATTCAATTAATTGATTGAATAAAAGAATAAATTATTTATGTCTCCTCTAAAGCAACTATTAAACGAGCAGTTATCCTTGGTAGCTCAAAGCCTAGCATCACCACAACGATTAGAAATATTAGAGTACTTGTCGCAAACAGAGCGAAGTGTTGATGAGTTAAGTCAACTGGTAGGATTAAATGTTGCCAATACTTCTCGCCACTTACAAGTTCTAAAACAAGCGGCTTTAGTCATAGTGCGTCGTGAAGGAAAAAAACGATTTTATAAGTTAACCGGAAATGACGTAACAAATTTAATCACTAGCCTTAGAAAAACTGCTGAAATTCATTTGGCTGAAGTTGAGCGCTTAATGCACAGCTATATTAGTTACAAAGACGATTTAGAAGCTATTAGTGCACAAGAATTACTAGATAGATCAAAGAATGATGAAGTAATGGTGTTAGACATACGACCAGAAAAAGAATTTCACGCCGGCCATCTTCCAAACGCAATCAATGTTCCACCCAATGAGCTATTACAGCGTATTAGTTACATTGAAAGTGATAAGGATATCGTGGCATATTGTAGGGGTCCTTACTGTCTATTTTCATACAATGCAGTAGAAGCATTGAGAGAAAAAGGCTTTAAAGCACAACGCCTAGAGGATGGCTTTCCTGAATGGAAAGCGGCCGGATATCCAGTGCAACATACTTAATACAAGGAGAGAAACAATGTTCTTAATTCAAAGACAAGCACCAAGTGATACATCCTCACTTTCATATTTATACGGATGCGGAGGAAAAGGCAAAGCCATAGCGGTTGACGTTCATCAAGAAGATATTGATTGGTTTTTAGAGCAAGCTAAAATCAAGGATGTCGAAATTAATTACGTTATTGATACACACATTCATGCGGATCATGTTTCTGGAGGACGTGAATTAGCTGAAAAATATGGCGGAGTTTATATGCTTCATGAGTCGTCCCAGCCAAATTTCAAATTTGAAGGGCTAAAAGATGAGCAATTGCTAATTTCTGGTAATGTCACTACTAAAGTTCTTTATACGCCTGGCCATACCATGGATAGTATCTGCCTCTTAGTATCAGACACTAGGCGCGCCAATGAGCCATGGTTTTTAATATCTGGACATACCTTGTTTGTTGGCAGTGCTGGAAGACCTGATCTTAAAGGTCAAGAAGAGAAGATGGCAGAACTATTATATAACTCGTTGATTAATAAAATTCTAACCCTACCTGGGCATGTAGAAATATATCCAGGCGCTCAAGCTGGCAGTGTATGTGGAGCAGGGCTATCTGCAAAACCAAGCTCAACTATTTCTTTTGAGAAGCGTTTCAACACCTCATTAAAAGACACAAGAGAAGACTTTATTAAAAATATTTTAGAAAACATTCCTCCAAAACCTGTTGGCATGCCTAATGTTATCAAACAAAATATCCAGTAAAATACACTACATTAAAGACTTTGCACACCACTCTAGGGAGAGATAAATGAAAAAATTAGCATTATTATTCACATTGGCATTATCAACATTATCCAATGCATGGGTTATTGACGGACTAGGTGATTATAAGTTTGAAGCACTTAGTAGTCAAACATACGTTATGCATGGCCCATTGGGTGAGCCTAGTGTACAAAATTATGGCTTTATGAACAATCCAGGTATTATTGTTGGAAAACAAGGTGTTATAGTTGTCGATCCAGGTAGCACGCTTCAAGTTGGCAATAAAGTGCTTGAGGAAATAGAAAAGATTTCTAAGAAGCCGATTGTTGCTGTTTTTAATACTCATGTTCATGGTGACCATTGGCTAGGCAACCAAGCCATTGTTGCAAAATATCCGAATGTTAAAATCTATGCCCATCCAAAAATGATTGCCCAAGCCAAAGATGGTGAAAGCGACCTATGGCTAGGTGTAATGAATACTTTAACAGAAGGTTTGTCCAAAGATACGGTAGCAGTTTACCCAACAGACGCAACATCTCACTTGCAGAAAATCGTTGTGGCAGGAGAAACTTTTATAGTTCATAATGATATCACTGGTGAGGCGCATACCGATAATGACATCATGATTGAGCATGTGGCTAGTAAGACATTATTTCTAGGAGATAACGACTTAATGCAGCGCTTCGGTCGGTTTGATGGCACGTCTAGTATGCATGGTAATATCACTGCACTTCAATATGCAACAAATTTAAATCTAAGCCACTATGTGCCTGGGCATGGGCCATCTGGCAACGCAGACAACGCCGTTAAACCATTCTTAGATTATTTAATTGCTATTCAAGAAGAATCTAAAAAAGGCTATAAAGAAGATTTAGCCGACTATGAAATTAAACCATTTGCCGATAAACGCCTAGCTGACTATAGAGATTGGCACGGCTATGATGCTCAACTAGGTAAGCATATCAACAAAATGTTACTAGAGATTGAAGCATTAGATATTTAAACATCTGTCAGTTTCAAACTGAAAAATGCCGCCCAATAGGTCGTCCTTTTTTTGCCCAAAAAAAACTTGTGAACTATTCTTTAAGTTGAAATTTTGGCAAGCCCAAGTTAAAACGAAGTGCTAATAAGCGGGTAATAAAAATAGACAGGCCAGCGACAATAGCACTAATAGTAACGCTAACACCAGAATCAATAAGTACAATAAATCCTAAAGAACCTATCCAGGCAGCCGTTGCATATAAAGGGCTTTTAAATACAATCGGTGTTTCATTGCACAGTAAATCTCTAAATATTCCACCCATGGCTCCGGTAATAACACCCATAAAACTGGCAATTAACCAAGGTGCGCCTGCCATTAAGGCAACCATTGTTCCGGCAACACTAAATGCTGCCAATCCTGCAGCATCAGGAATTAAGAAAAATTTAGCAGAAATAGATAAAGACCTTGCGCCAATAAAAATCACCACAGCACTTGTCAATGAAACAATAAAAAATATTTGATCTTTAATCCAAAACACGTCAATATCTAACAACATATCCCTTAAAGATCCACCGCCCAGTCCAGTAGTAATGGCGATAATCACCACTCCGAATAAATCAAACTGCCTAAAGCCAGATTTCAAAACGCCCGATGCCGATGACACCACAACTGCAACGAGTGAAATCCAATATAAACTACTAGAAAGCTCTTGTGTAATTTCTAAATTTATCATTAACCACCTTTTTAAATGTGCTTTATTTACACCAACCCTTGTAAAGATGGATTGTAACGCAATTATTAAGACTTATAAGCCATTTTGAATATTTGTGAAATTTTTGTGTTGTTGGCACAAACAAGGGCTATGCCGATGATATTCGATCATTTTTAACCCTTAAAACGCTGTTTTTAACGAATTTATTGGTAATTTAAGCCCTGAAGAAGACTCATTTGCATTATTTCCTAAATTTTTAACAGGTAAGATGAATAATTGTACTGGTAGTAAATTTTGACAAACTTAAGGAGTGGGAATGAATTTTAAAAGCATGACCAAGCAACAACTAAAAGATTATGGTCAAACAATTGGCGTTCAGCTTAATCTTAAAAATAAGAAAGACGAACTAATAACGCAACTTAACGAAGCAGTCAAGAAAAAGGTTGAACTGAGCTCTACGCCTGTGCCAACAGAACAGGCGCGCCCTTCAACCGCATCTGTCACACCTTCTCAAGGCGAGTTTGATATTAAAAAGTACGCCCTGCCAATTGTTATTATTGTGATATTGTTAATTTGGCTGTATTAAATACCCCCAATTAACTAATACTAAAAACTATAGAAAAAGCATTAAAAGGTGGAAATTTTTGCCAAATTTGAGGCGTAAAAAATTTGAAAAGGCAGGGGCTTACTGGAGTAAGTGACTGTTTTTGAGAATTACAACAACAAGGCCTTTGGTAAAAAGTACCCTGATTTAGTCGAAAAAGCCATCCATATGAAGCTCTGTTAAATCGCTAAAACCGCCAATATGTTTACCATCAATAGTGAGTTGCGGAACCATTCTGGCACCGTTAGTCACTTTTGAAAATTCCACCATATTTGCTCGATCTTCGTCAATCATCTTTTGTTCAAATGGTAAATTCCACTTGGTTAATAGCTCTTTGGTTTTTACGCAAATGGGGCACGTGTTGGTTGAGTAAACGACAATTTTCATCTTTATCCTTGAAGTGCTTCAACCACTAAATCACCCATCTTGCTGGTGCCAACAACGCTATCGCCTTTTGCTGCGATATCTTGAGTACGGTAGCCTTGATCCAGAACCGTATTAACCGCTGAATCAATTTTGTTGGCCAGTGATACTTGGTCAAGCGAATAGCGCAACATCATAGATACTGACAAGATCGTAGCCAAAGGATTGGCGATATCTTGGCCAGCAATATCTGGTGCAGAACCATGAATTGGCTCATACATACCGAAACCATCTTTGTTTAAAGAGGCACTTGGTAGCATACCAATTGAGCCAGTCAGCATCGCAGCACAATCAGACAATACATCACCAAATAGATTTGAAGTAACCATAACATCAAATTGCTTGGGCGCTCTAACCAATTGCATGGCTGCATTGTCCACATACATATGAGAAAGCTCAACATCTGGATAATCTTTAGCCACATCAATCATAACATCACGCCATAATTCGCACACTTCTAACACATTGGCTTTATCGACCGAACAAACACGTTTATCGCGTTTTTGTGCAATTTTAAAAGCTGAATGTCCAATACGTTTAATTTCAGACTCAGAATAAGTGGCACTATTAAATCCATAGCGTTCACCATTGCGAATTTCGATACCGCGAGGCTGGCCAAAATAAATACCTGACACTAATTCACGTACAATCATCAAATCCAAGCCAGAAACAACCTCTTCTTTAAGCGTTGAAGCGCTAGCTAGTTGTGGATACAAAATAGCCGGACGAAGGTTTGAAAATAAATCCATCTCAGCACGTAGGCCAAGTAACCCACGTTCAGGACGAAGGTCGCGCTCTAACGCTTCCCACTGATAGCCACCCACAGCACCAAGCAAAATAGAATCACACTCTTTGGCCGCATCAAGCGTTGCCTGAGGCAATGGTGAGCCAGTTTCATCATAAGCAGTGCCGCCAATTAGGCCGTGCACCAGCTCCATATTCAAGCTATCATTTTTGTTTAAATACTCAATTACCTTTAAGGCTTGAGCAACAATCTCTTGACCAATACCATCACCTGGCAATACTAATACTTTGGACATCTTGTTTCCTGCGGGTAAATTTCTAAAAAGTCTATTTTACTAGATTTCTTCCATTTCAAATTGATCCTTGGTCACGCCGCAATCTGGACATATCCAATCTTGGGGGACATCGTCCCACTTTGTGCCTGGCTTAATACCATCTTTAGGAGCGCCTAACGCCTCATCATAAATCCAGCCGCACACCATACATTTTAATTTTTTCATGTTTATTTCCTTGTTGTTAAATACGTAAAAAAAGGGAGCTATTTACTCCCTTTGATCAAACTGATTAAATACTATAGATTATCAGCATTTTTTGATAAATATTCAGCCACACCTTCTGGTGTATCCTTCATACCTTCATCACCCTTATTCCAACCTGCAGGGCATACTTCACCATGCGTTGTGTGGAAATCAAGTGCGTCAACCATGCGTAACATTTCATCAACATTACGACCTAATGGAAGGTCATTAACTACTTGATGACGAACATTAAATTCTTCATCAATTAAAAATGAAGCACGAAGTGCGATGCCTGCCGGATGAACAATGCCGTATGCTTCCATAATAGAATGATCTGTATCAGCTACTAATGGGAAATCAATAGCGCCCAAGCCACCATCTGCTGGTGCTGTGTTGCGCCAAGCATTATGTGTGAATTGTGAATCAACTGAAATACCGACGACTTCAACGCCTTTCTCAGTAAATTGAGCCATACGATGATGATGCGCTAAAATTTCTGAAGGACAAACAAAAGTAAAATCTAATGGATAGAAAAACACCATGATTTTTTTGCCTTTCAGGCTTGATAATTTAAAATCGTCAACGATTGTGCCATTTGCCAATACTGCTGCGGCTGTGAAATCCGGTGCTTGTTGTGTTACTAAAACGCTCATATTTTTCTCCAGTAAGTAATCTATAAAACCCGTTGATTATACAACGACCAACCTGCGTATATCTTATAAAAAATAAGGGTTTAGTAATGACAAGCTGAAATACCAGCAAATACTCAAGTAAAATGTCGACATGCTTAAAATCTACAACACACTCAGTAAACAAAAAGAAGTTTTTCACCCTATTAATCCTGACAAAATAGGCATGTATGTCTGTGGCATGACTGTCTATGATTATTGTCATATGGGACATGCTCGTGTCTTGGTCATGTTTGACGTTATTACTCGCCACCTAAGACGCAACTTTCCCAGCGTCACTTACGTGCGTAACATCACCGATATTGATGACAAAATTATCGCTCGTGCTATTGAAAATTCAGAAGATATTTATAGTCTAACCAATCGTTTTATTGATGCTATGCATGAAGATGAGCGTGCACTTGGCATACTACCACCTGATATTGAGCCTCGTGCTACACAAGCAATTGATCAAATGTTTTATATGATTAAAGCCTTGATAGAAAAGGGTGTGGCTTATCAAGCAAAAAATGGTGATGTCTATTATTCAGTACGTAAGTTTGATGGATACGGAAAGTTAAGTGGGAAAAATTTAGATGATTTAGAAGCTGGCGCCAGAGTAGACGTAGATTCGAACAAAAAAGATCCACTGGATTTTGTATTATGGAAAATGGCCAAACCGAGTGAACCAAGTTGGGAGTCTCCCTGGGGTGACGGGCGTCCAGGCTGGCATATCGAATGCTCAGCAATGTCTACTCATCATCTAGGTAACCATTTTGATATTCACGGAGGTGGCATGGACTTGTCTTTTCCACATCACGAAAATGAAATCGCCCAATCTGAAGGGGCTAATGGCTGCACGTTTGTTAACACTTGGATGCATGTTGGCTTTGTCAACATTAATGATGAAAAAATGAGCAAGTCTTTGAATAATTTTTTCACCATTCGTAGCGTACTAGAAAGTTATGATGGAGAAAGCTTGCGCTATTTCATCATGAGCTCACATTATCGATCACCTTTAAACTTTTCAGATGCAAATCTTGATAATGCCAAATCTTCACTCACCCGACTATATACCGCTATTCGAGACTTACATGCGAGTGACGCGGCTTTAGATGAAGTATCGCAACGATTTGATTTTGAAACACGGTTTAATCAAGCATTAAACGATGACTTTAATACGCCAATTGCCCTTAGTATTTTGTTTGAACTGGCTAAACTCATTAACTCAGAGCGTAGCAAAGATATTGACCAAGCCAAAGCACTTGCTCAGCTTTTAATTAAATTAGGTGGCTTTATCGGTATTTTACAAATGGACGCCGATGCTTTTTTGAAACAAGGTGTGACTCTGTCCGATGAAGATATTGATCATAAAATTAACCTTAGAAATAAGGCGAGAGACAATAAAGATTTTGCAACTTCTGACCAAATTCGAGATGAACTAACGGAACTGGGTATTGTTTTGGAGGATGCCTCAAATGGTACCGGCTGGCGCAGAAAGTAAACTCGACTGGACTGCCATTGATACCATCCTGTTAGACATGGACGGTACTTTGCTTGACCTTAATTTTGACTTACATTTTTGGATGGAATACCTGCCCCTGGTTTATGCCAACAAGCACAACCTTACCCATCAACAATCTAAGGATAAGATTTATCCAATGCTAAGAGCTGAGCAAGGTAATTTACATTGGTATTGCCTAGATTATTGGCAGAAAATTTTCAAATTAGATATTGCCAAACTCAAAGAGAATGTTTCTCATCTAATTCAAATCCACCCTTTTGTTCTAGAATTTCTAAGTCAGGCTAAACTTCACAATAAGCGCATTTATTTAGTTACAAATGCGCATCGAAAAACAGTGCAACTTAAAATGCGAGTCACTAATTTAGAGAGCTATTTTGACGACATTATTTCCTCGCATGATTATAACGTGGCTAAAGAAGAGCAAGAGTTTTGGCGACAGCTACAAAAGGCTGTTGGCTTTGATAAAAAAACAAGCATCTTCTTTGATGATTCGATTGACGTTCTTAAGTCTGCCAAAGAATTTGGCATTGGCACGGTTGTTGCTATTAGCAAACCCAGTTCCAAAATTAAAACAAAGCCTATTAAGGGGTTTGTTAATATTGAAACATTTGAACAGGCAATACCTTTAAAGCATCATTCATAAAAAAACCCGCTTCTAAGCGGGTTTTTAATAGATAACAATTAGCTAGTAATTACTCACCACCAATAGCACCCATTAAAGCAAAACTTTTCACAAAAGGTGTCGCCATTCTTGGGTCTTTGATCATTGCACCAAAATCACCTGATTCAAACTTCAACTTGCCCATTGTAACTGCCATACCCATTGATGCCATACCTAGAGGCTTGTCTAGCCATTTCATCCAATTTTTCTTGTCAGCACGCATATCCCAATCAACGCTCTCCCCACTATAATCTCCAGCTTTAACGCATTCACCATTTTCAACCACAAAAATACCAGTTGGCGTTCCGTCACCCTTAAAGCCGCAAGCGATAGTTGAAGAGAACTTAATCTCAGCCAACTTACCTCGCACTTCTTCAGATGCATTCCACTCATCTTTTAATTGATTCATCCACTCTTCTGAAAATAATACCGCCATCACTAATCTCCTATTGATAGTACCAACAAAAATAAAGTAGTTTTTAGACCTTACTTTATCCATTCTCCTCAAATTTATTCACTTTCTGAATGGCAATATTATGCCTAATAACAGGTTAAAAAAAATCATATTTTGAAACAAATTACAGCGACTTAATTTCACGTTAAAAACTAGTTGGCGTATAATTTATAAGCATGAATTTCCCCCTACAAATCGGTATCTTATCTGATACACATGGCTATATCCATCCGGATATTGTCAGTCTATTTAGTCAGTGTGATATTGTTGTTCATGCGGGTGATATTATTGATGAAAAAACCTTGTCATTACTAACTCCTAAACAAAGCATGGTTGCTGTTCAAGGTAATAATGATGGGCATTTAGTTCAATTAAAAACAACTGAATCTATTGAGTTACCAGGTGGCACACTTGTGGTTAATCATGGGCACACCTATGGTCGTAAGCAGCCTTCACACAACTTGTTACGAGAGGCGTACCCTAATGTCAAAATGATTGTCTATGGACATACTCATAAGCAACTCATAGAGCAAGATACAATTCCATGGATTGTCAATCCAGGTGCTGGTGGAGAAACACGCAATCATGGTAGCTCAAAATGCCTAATGCTGACAATAAAATCTGAGCAAAATTGGTGTATAAAACCTTATAATTTTAGCGAGTTATAAACAGCGGCTTTCGTAAAAAATGAAGTATTTCACCATATGCAATGTATAATTAGCGGTTTTTATAAGTAAATAGGAACGACAATGAAAAATGCTTTTTATGCACAATCAGGCGGTGTAACTGCAGTAATTAATTCTTCTGCATGTGGCGTGATTGAAACAGCGCGCAAATATCCAGATAAGATCGGCAAAGTTTATGCAGGTCAAAATGGCATTATCGGCGCCCTAATGGAAAACTTAATTGACACTTCTAAAGAGTCAGACGCAGATATTGCTGCGCTTAAGCATACACCATCAGGTGGTTTTGGCTCTTGTCGTTATAAGATGAAGTCTTTAGAAGCTAATAAAGCTGAATACGAAAGATTGATCGAAGTTTTCAAGGCTCACGATATCGGCTACTTTTTCTACAATGGTGGTGGTGATTCAGCTGATACATGTCTTAAAGTTTCTCAGCTATCTGAATCAATGGGTTACCCAATCCAGGCGATCCATGTACCAAAAACAGTTGATAATGATTTACCTATTACAGACAACTGCCCAGGTTTTGGTTCAGTTGCTAAATACATTGCTGTTTCAGCAATGGAAGCAAGTTTTGACGTTGCATCAATGGCTGCTACTTCAACTAAAATTTTCGTCCTAGAAGTTATGGGTCGTCATGCTGGTTGGATTGCTGCTGCAGGCGGACTACTTGACGACTCAATTCCAGTGGTTATTCTTTTTCCAGAAGTTGACTTTGATGAAAAGAAATTTTTGGCAAAAGTTGATGCTAATGTTAAAAAATTTGGCTATTGTACAGTTGTTGTCTCTGAAGGCACAAAATGGCCAGATGGTCGCTTCTTAGCAGAGCAAGGTACTCGTGATGACTTTGGTCATGCACAACTTGGTGGCGCTGCTCCAGTTGTTGCTAACTTAATCAAAGATGCACTAGGCTACAAGTTCCATTGGGCTGTTGCTGACTACTTACAACGTGCTGCACGTCACTTAGCATCAGAGTCTGATGTTGAGCAAGCGTATGCATTAGGTGAAGCGGCAGTTGAACTTGCTATGCAAGGTAGAAACTCAGTTATGCCTGCAATTATCCGTACATCGAATAATCCATACACTTGGGAAATCGGTGTTGGTGAATTAAAGGATGTTGCTAACGTCGAAAAAATGATGCCTATGGAATACATCTCTGAAGATGGTTTCGGTATTACAGAAGCATGTCGTGAGTATTTACAGCCATTAATTGAAGGTGAAAATTACCCTCCATATAAAAATGGACTACCTGACTACGTTGTTATGAAAAAAACAATGGTAGAAAGAAAATTACCAGTGTTTGAAATTTAATAAACCCTTAAGAAAAAATGAATGTCATTCTTCTAGGACCTCCAGGCGCAGGCAAGGGTACTCAAGCAACTAATATTTGCGACAAGTATTCAATACCTCAAATTTCAACAGGTGATATGTTACGTGGTGCCGTTAAAGCGGGAACGCCTCTAGGCATTGAAGCTAAGAAAGTTATGGATGCAGGTGGGCTTGTGTCTGATGATATTATCATTGGCTTGGTTAAGGAAAGAATTCAAAACAAAGACTGTGAAAATGGCTTTTTGTTTGATGGATTTCCTCGTACCATCGCACAAGCTGAAGCGCTAAAAACTGACAATGTGAACATTGACTATGTGGTTGAGATTCAAGTACCTGATGAGGATATTATTGCTCGTATGTCTGGTCGACGTGCGCATTTAGCGTCTGGTCGAACTTACCATATCGTCTACAATCCACCTAAAGTTGAGAATGTTGACGATATTACTGGTGAGGAGCTGGTTCAGCGCGCTGATGACAATGAAGCAACAGTTCGTTCACGTTTAGATGTCTATCATGAACAAACCCAACCCTTGGTAGATTACTACCAAGCTTGGATGAGAAATGATGATAATGCACCTAAATATGGTACTGCTGTTGGTGTTGGATCGCTTGATGAAGTTAGAGATCGTGTCTACTCTAACCTAGACTAAACTTTCATTTTTTTCTTAAAAACTGGAGGCTTATGTCAATAATGGCATAAGCCTTTTTTTATAATTTATTTAACAAAAACTTATTATTATGACTATTGGACCAAGACAAATAAACGTTCCGTTTAGACCAATTCCGCTAGATGTGCCTGAAGGCATGAAGCCAAATGAATTTTTCAACTCATCTGAAAATTTAAAAGACTTGACTCAAAACAATGGATTACTAACCAATAAAGAAGATTTGTTACTCTACCGAAAGGCACTTGGTCATTCAAATCTATTTGACTGTTCAATTATTTACAACACTTCAAAAAGTGTTTTAAATCCTTTAGGTAGACCTGTTAGGCGTACACAAGTTCCGGGCAATGTTAAAAATGTCTGGAACCGTATGAATCAAATTATTATTGGTTTTATGTTAGAAGAGTTTCCAGATGCTGACAAGCATTTAGTTTTAGCTGGCGAAGCTTCTTTAGACTCAACGTGGCCGATCACCTCACCCGGTGTACCAAGTATTCGTATGCTTCATAACCATTTTATTGTGTTTGATAAAGAGCAGTTAAAAAATGCTGAATTGTCTGACCCAAAAAATCCAAACTTAACTGATGGCGGTCAACATTCACTCTTTGCAAATTACATGGAAGAGGTTTACGCTGAATTTCAATCGAAACTTAATTTTGAAATTTTAAAGCCAGTTACTGGCGAAGCATCAAGTTTAGCACTTACGGGATACCCTCAAGGTTTACCAAGCTGGGAGGTAACTGGTGGCATTGAGAGTCTTAAAAATGTTAAATTTTGGGATGAGTATGATTTAGTTTTAAAAGGGTTCCTTGATTTTTATAGAACTTTTTTTGCTCAAGTATCTTGTCGAAATTCTGCCGTACCCAAAGAGGCTTACTTCCCTGAATTGATCGAAAACACACTGCTATTCAATACTTGCTTCTTATCAGCTGCAAAGAAGGTTCGTGATAAGTGTATTGATGATGCGAAATACTCGTCATCAATTCGTTGGCAACCTGCGTTCAAGCAATTAATTTACCGTAATGACCAAGGCAAGTTGATTGTCACCATTTCACAAAACTCGATTGGTAATGCTATTACTGAATTATTAGGTGTCGTTGTCAAGCGTGTTCCAGATGCGCAAGGCTATGAAGCTTCGGAGCCGGCATTATTAGATAAGCTGCTTAAATTAAGATCTAGATTGGTAGAAGCAGATTTAGGTGAAGGTATTGAGACCAAGTATTGGAAAAAAGACTGATCTTAATCAAGTTATAAAACAAGTTAAAAGCAATAGCCCGTTTATCGGGCTATTTTTTTGTAAATTTAATGTCAACTGGTGCAATTTAAAGTACAATTCTGATGGGAAAATCAACAAAAACATAAAAACCAAAGGGAAAGGAAATCATGGATACACTTCAAATGGCTATTGCAGCCTCACTTATTGCTGTTTTATACGGCTTATTTACAATGAGCTGGATTTACAAACAATCACCAGGTAGCGACAAAATGAAAGAAATTTCAGACGCGATTGCAGAAGGTGCAACCGCTTATCTGAATCGTCAATACACTGCTATCAGTATTGTAGGATTGGTTTTACTGATTGTTATCACTTATTTCTTAGGCATAACAGTTGGTCTTGGCTTCTTAATTGGTGCGGTACTTTCAGGTGCAACAGGTTACATTGGTATGAATGTCTCTGTTAAATCAAATTCACGTACAGCTGAAGCTGCCAAGAATGGCGTGAACGCTGCTTTCCAAGTTGCTTTCAAAGGTGGTGCAGTGACTGGTATGCTGGTGGTTGGTTTGGCGCTACTAGGTGTTGCTGGTTATTACGCCGGCTTGGTTAGTTATGGCGTAGAGCAAAATGAAGCGTTACATGCTCTTATCGGTCTTGCATTTGGCGGCTCATTAATCTCTATTTTCGCTAGATTGGGTGGTGGTATCTTTACTAAAGGCGCTGATGTTGGTGCTGATATTGTTGGTAAAGTGGAAGCTGGCATCCCAGAAGATGATCCACGCAATCCTGCAGTAATTGCTGATAACGTTGGTGACAATGTCGGTGACTGTGCAGGTATGGCAGCTGACTTATTTGAGACTTACGCAGTAACCATCATTGCAACAATGCTGCTTGCAGGTGTTTTAGACTTGGGCAACGAGGCAATTCTTTACCCATTAGCATTGGGCGCAGTGTCTATCGTTGCTTCAATTATCGGCACCTTCTTTGTTAAAGTATCTGATGGTGGGTCAATCATGGGCGCCCTATACAAAGGCTTGATCGTCTCTGGTGTATTGGCCGCCATTGCTTTTTACTTTGTCACGATTGACATGGGTATGGGTATGAATTTATTCTACGCTTCACTCATTGGTTTAGCGCTGACTGCGTGGATGGTTGTGGTTACTGAATACTACACTGCAACCGAACATAAACCAGTACAACACATTGCAGAAGCTTCTAAAACAGGTGATGGTACTAACGTTATTGCAGGTATCGGCTTAAGCATGAAATCTACCGCATTACCAGTATTGGCCGTTTGTGCTAGTATTTGGGGTGCTGAGGCATTAGGCGGCTTATACGGTATCGCCATTGCGGCAACTGCCATGCTATCTATGACTGGTGTGATTGTTGCACTGGACGCTTATGGCCCTATTACTGATAACGCAGGTGGTATTGCTGAAATGGCCGACCTTCCTGAAGAAATTCGCAACATTACTGATCCATTAGATGCAGTAGGTAATACCACCAAAGCGGTAACTAAAGGCTATGCAATTGGTTCTGCTGGTTTGGCAGCATTGGTATTATTTGCTGACTTTACTAACGAATTAAACACTAGGGCTGGATTTGAGCCTATCACCTTTGATTTATCAAACCACATGGTAATTATTGGCGAGCAAGCTAAAATCAAGGATGTCGAAATTAATTACGTTATTGATACACACATTCATGCGGATCATGTTTCTGGAGGACGTGAATTAGCTGAAAAATATGGCGGAGTTTATATGCTTCATGAGTCGTCCCAGCCAAATTTCAAATTTGAAGGGCTAAAAGATGAGCAATTGCTAATTTCTGGTAATGTCACTACTAAAGTTCTTTATACGCCTGGCCATACCATGGATAGTATCTGCCTCTTAGTATCAGACACTAGGCGCGCCAATGAGCCATGGTTTTTAATATCTGGACATACCTTGTTTGTTGGCAGTGCTGGAAGACCTGATCTTAAAGGTCAAGAAGAGAAGATGGCAGAACTATTATATAACTCGTTGATTAATAAAATTCTAACCCTACCTGGGCATGTAGAAATATATCCAGGCGCTCAAGCTGGCAGTGTATGTGGAGCAGGGCTATCTGCAAAACCAAGCTCAACTATTTCTTTTGAGAAGCGTTTCAACACCTCATTAAAAGACACAAGAGAAGACTTTATTAAAAATATTTTAGAAAACATTCCTCCAAAACCTGTTGGCATGCCTAATGTTATCAAACAAAATATCCAGTAAAATACACTACATTAAAGACTTTGCACACCACTCTAGGGAGAGATAAATGAAAAAATTAGCATTATTATTCACATTGGCATTATCAACATTATCCAATGCATGGGTTATTGACGGACTAGGTGATTATAAGTTTGAAGCACTTAGTAGTCAAACATACGTTATGCATGGCCCATTGGGTGAGCCTAGTGTACAAAATTATGGCTTTATGAACAATCCAGGTATTATTGTTGGAAAACAAGGTGTTATAGTTGTCGATCCAGGTAGCACGCTTCAAGTTGGCAATAAAGTGCTTGAGGAAATAGAAAAGATTTCTAAGAAGCCGATTGTTGCTGTTTTTAATACTCATGTTCATGGTGACCATTGGCTAGGCAACCAAGCCATTGTTGCAAAATATCCGAATGTTAAAATCTATGCCCATCCAAAAATGATTGCCCAAGCCAAAGATGGTGAAAGCGACCTATGGCTAGGTGTAATGAATACTTTAACAGAAGGTTTGTCCAAAGATACGGTAGCAGTTTACCCAACAGACGCAACATCTCACTTGCAGAAAATCGTTGTGGCAGGAGAAACTTTTATAGTTCATAATGATATCACTGGTGAGGCGCATACCGATAATGACATCATGATTGAGCATGTGGCTAGTAAGACATTATTTCTAGGAGATAACGACTTAATGCAGCGCTTCGGTCGGTTTGATGGCACGTCTAGTATGCATGGTAATATCACTGCACTTCAATATGCAACAAATTTAAATCTAAGCCACTATGTGCCTGGGCATGGGCCATCTGGCAACGCAGACAACGCCGTTAAACCATTCTTAGATTATTTAATTGCTATTCAAGAAGAATCTAAAAAAGGCTATAAAGAAGATTTAGCCGACTATGAAATTAAACCATTTGCCGATAAACGCCTAGCTGACTATAGAGATTGGCACGGCTATGATGCTCAACTAGGTAAGCATATCAACAAAATGTTACTAGAGATTGAAGCATTAGATATTTAAACATCTGTCAGTTTCAAACTGAAAAATGCCGCCCAATAGGTCGTCCTTTTTTTGCCCAAAAAAAACTTGTGAACTATTCTTTAAGTTGAAATTTTGGCAAGCCCAAGTTAAAACGAAGTGCTAATAAGCGGGTAATAAAAATAGACAGGCCAGCGACAATAGCACTAATAGTAACGCTAACACCAGAATCAATAAGTACAATAAATCCTAAAGAACCTATCCAGGCAGCCGTTGCATATAAAGGGCTTTTAAATACAATCGGTGTTTCATTGCACAGTAAATCTCTAAATATTCCACCCATGGCTCCGGTAATAACACCCATAAAACTGGCAATTAACCAAGGTGCGCCTGCCATTAAGGCAACCATTGTTCCGGCAACACTAAATGCTGCCAATCCTGCAGCATCAGGAATTAAGAAAAATTTAGCAGAAATAGATAAAGACCTTGCGCCAATAAAAATCACCACAGCACTTGTCAATGAAACAATAAAAAATATTTGATCTTTAATCCAAAACACGTCAATATCTAACAACATATCCCTTAAAGATCCACCGCCCAGTCCAGTAGTAATGGCGATAATCACCACTCCGAATAAATCAAACTGCCTAAAGCCAGATTTCAAAACGCCCGATGCCGATGACACCACAACTGCAACGAGTGAAATCCAATATAAACTACTAGAAAGCTCTTGTGTAATTTCTAAATTTATCATTAACCACCTTTTTAAATGTGCTTTATTTACACCAACCCTTGTAAAGATGGATTGTAACGCAATTATTAAGACTTATAAGCCATTTTGAATATTTGTGAAATTTTTGTGTTGTTGGCACAAACAAGGGCTATGCCGATGATATTCGATCATTTTTAACCCTTAAAACGCTGTTTTTAACGAATTTATTGGTAATTTAAGCCCTGAAGAAGACTCATTTGCATTATTTCCTAAATTTTTAACAGGTAAGATGAATAATTGTACTGGTAGTAAATTTTGACAAACTTAAGGAGTGGGAATGAATTTTAAAAGCATGACCAAGCAACAACTAAAAGATTATGGTCAAACAATTGGCGTTCAGCTTAATCTTAAAAATAAGAAAGACGAACTAATAACGCAACTTAACGAAGCAGTCAAGAAAAAGGTTGAACTGAGCTCTACGCCTGTGCCAACAGAACAGGCGCGCCCTTCAACCGCATCTGTCACACCTTCTCAAGGCGAGTTTGATATTAAAAAGTACGCCCTGCCAATTGTTATTATTGTGATATTGTTAATTTGGCTGTATTAAATACCCCCAATTAACTAATACTAAAAACTATAGAAAAAGCATTAAAAGGTGGAAATTTTTGCCAAATTTGAGGCGTAAAAAATTTGAAAAGGCAGGGGCTTACTGGAGTAAGTGACTGTTTTTGAGAATTACAACAACAAGGCCTTTGGTAAAAAGTACCCTGATTTAGTCGAAAAAGCCATCCATATGAAGCTCTGTTAAATCGCTAAAACCGCCAATATGTTTACCATCAATAGTGAGTTGCGGAACCATTCTGGCACCGTTAGTCACTTTTGAAAATTCCACCATATTTGCTCGATCTTCGTCAATCATCTTTTGTTCAAATGGTAAATTCCACTTGGTTAATAGCTCTTTGGTTTTTACGCAAATGGGGCACGTGTTGGTTGAGTAAACGACAATTTTCATCTTTATCCTTGAAGTGCTTCAACCACTAAATCACCCATCTTGCTGGTGCCAACAACGCTATCGCCTTTTGCTGCGATATCTTGAGTACGGTAGCCTTGATCCAGAACCGTATTAACCGCTGAATCAATTTTGTTGGCCAGTGATACTTGGTCAAGCGAATAGCGCAACATCATAGATACTGACAAGATCGTAGCCAAAGGATTGGCGATATCTTGGCCAGCAATATCTGGTGCAGAACCATGAATTGGCTCATACATACCGAAACCATCTTTGTTTAAAGAGGCACTTGGTAGCATACCAATTGAGCCAGTCAGCATCGCAGCACAATCAGACAATACATCACCAAATAGATTTGAAGTAACCATAACATCAAATTGCTTGGGCGCTCTAACCAATTGCATGGCTGCATTGTCCACATACATATGAGAAAGCTCAACATCTGGATAATCTTTAGCCACATCAATCATAACATCACGCCATAATTCGCACACTTCTAACACATTGGCTTTATCGACCGAACAAACACGTTTATCGCGTTTTTGTGCAATTTTAAAAGCTGAATGTCCAATACGTTTAATTTCAGACTCAGAATAAGTGGCACTATTAAATCCATAGCGTTCACCATTGCGAATTTCGATACCGCGAGGCTGGCCAAAATAAATACCTGACACTAATTCACGTACAATCATCAAATCCAAGCCAGAAACAACCTCTTCTTTAAGTGTTGAAGCGCTAGCTAGTTGTGGATACAAAATAGCCGGACGAAGGTTTGAAAATAAATCCATCTCAGCACGTAGGCCAAGTAACCCACGTTCAGGACGAAGGCCGCGCTCTAACGCCTCCCATTGATAGCCACCCACAGCACCAAGTAAAATCGAATCACACTTATGAGCAGCATCCAAAGTTTCCTGGGGCAATGGTGAGCCAGTTTCATCATAAGCAGTGCCGCCAATTAGGCCGTGCACCAGCTCCATATTCAGGCTATCATTTTTGTTTAAATACTCAATAACCTTTAAGGCTTGAGCAACAATCTCTTGACCAATGCCATCACCTGGCAATACCAATACTTTGGACATCTTGTTTCCTGCGAATAAATTTCTAAAATGGCCATTTTACTAGATTTCTTCCATTTCAAATTGATCCTTGGTCACGCCGCAATCTGGACATATCCAATCTTGGGGGACATCGTCCCACTTTGTGCCTGGCTTAATACCATCTTTAGGAGCGCCTAACGCCTCATCATAAATCCAGCCGCACACCATACATTTTAATTTTTTCATGTTTATTTCCTTGTTGTTAAATACGTAAAAAAAGGGAGCTATTTACTCCCTTTGATCAAACTGATTAAATACTATAGATTATCAGCATTTTTTGATAAATATTCAGCCACACCTTCTGGTGTATCCTTCATACCTTCATCACCCTTATTCCAACCTGCAGGGCATACTTCACCATGCGTTGTGTGGAAATCAAGTGCGTCAACCATGCGTAACATTTCATCAACATTACGACCTAATGGAAGGTCATTAACTACTTGATGACGAACATTAAATTCTTCATCAATTAAAAATGAAGCACGAAGTGCGATGCCTGCCGGATGAACAATGCCGTATGCTTCCATAATAGAATGATCTGTATCAGCTACTAATGGGAAATCAATAGCGCCCAAGCCACCATCTGCTGGTGCTGTGTTGCGCCAAGCATTATGTGTGAATTGTGAATCAACTGAAATACCGACGACTTCAACGCCTTTCTCAGTAAATTGAGCCATACGATGATGATGCGCTAAAATTTCTGAAGGACAAACAAAAGTAAAATCTAATGGATAGAAAAACACCATGATTTTTTTGCCTTTCAGGCTTGATAATTTAAAATCGTCAACGATTGTGCCATTTGCCAATACTGCTGCGGCTGTGAAATCCGGTGCTTGTTGTGTTACTAAAACGCTCATATTTTTCTCCAGTAAGTAATCTATAAAACCCGTTGATTATACAACGACCAACCTGCGTATATCTTATAAAAAATAAGGGTTTAGTAATGACAAGCTGAAATACCAGCAAATACTCAAGTAAAATGTCGACATGCTTAAAATCTACAACACACTCAGTAAACAAAAAGAAGTTTTTCACCCTATTAATCCTGACAAAATAGGCATGTATGTCTGTGGCATGACTGTCTATGATTATTGTCATATGGGACATGCTCGTGTCTTGGTCATGTTTGACGTTATTACTCGCCACCTAAGACGCAACTTTCCCAGCGTCACTTACGTGCGTAACATCACCGATATTGATGACAAAATTATCGCTCGTGCTATTGAAAATTCAGAAGATATTTATAGTCTAACCAATCGTTTTATTGATGCTATGCATGAAGATGAGCGTGCACTTGGCATACTACCACCTGATATTGAGCCTCGTGCTACACAAGCAATTGATCAAATGTTTTATATGATTAAAGCCTTGATAGAAAAGGGTGTGGCTTATCAAGCAAAAAATGGTGATGTCTATTATTCAGTACGTAAGTTTGATGGATACGGAAAGTTAAGTGGGAAAAATTTAGATGATTTAGAAGCTGGCGCCAGAGTAGACGTAGATTCGAACAAAAAAGATCCACTGGATTTTGTATTATGGAAAATGGCCAAACCGAGTGAACCAAGTTGGGAGTCTCCCTGGGGTGACGGGCGTCCAGGCTGGCATATCGAATGCTCAGCAATGTCTACTCATCATCTAGGTAACCATTTTGATATTCACGGAGGTGGCATGGACTTGTCTTTTCCACATCACGAAAATGAAATCGCCCAATCTGAAGGGGCTAATGGCTGCACGTTTGTTAACACTTGGATGCATGTTGGCTTTGTCAACATTAATGATGAAAAAATGAGCAAGTCTTTGAATAATTTTTTCACCATTCGTAGCGTACTAGAAAGTTATGATGGAGAAAGCTTGCGCTATTTCATCATGAGCTCACATTATCGATCACCTTTAAACTTTTCAGATGCAAATCTTGATAATGCCAAATCTTCACTCACCCGACTATATACCGCTATTCGAGACTTACATGCGAGTGACGCGGCTTTAGATGAAGTATCGCAACGATTTGATTTTGAAACACGGTTTAATCAAGCATTAAACGATGACTTTAATACGCCAATTGCCCTTAGTATTTTGTTTGAACTGGCTAAACTCATTAACTCAGAGCGTAGCAAAGATATTGACCAAGCCAAAGCACTTGCTCAGCTTTTAATTAAATTAGGTGGCTTTATCGGTATTTTACAAATGGACGCCGATGCTTTTTTGAAACAAGGTGTGACTCTGTCCGATGAAGATATTGATCATAAAATTAACCTTAGAAATAAGGCGAGAGACAATAAAGATTTTGCAACTTCTGACCAAATTCGAGATGAACTAACGGAACTGGGTATTGTTTTGGAGGATGCCTCAAATGGTACCGGCTGGCGCAGAAAGTAAACTCGACTGGACTGCCATTGATACCATCCTGTTAGACATGGACGGTACTTTGCTTGACCTTAATTTTGACTTACATTTTTGGATGGAATACCTGCCCCTGGTTTATGCCAACAAGCACAACCTTACCCATCAACAATCTAAGGATAAGATTTATCCAATGCTAAGAGCTGAGCAAGGTAATTTACATTGGTATTGCCTAGATTATTGGCAGAAAATTTTCAAATTAGATATTGCCAAACTCAAAGAGAATGTTTCTCATCTAATTCAAATCCACCCTTTTGTTCTAGAATTTCTAAGTCAGGCTAAACTTCACAATAAGCGCATTTATTTAGTTACAAATGCGCATCGAAAAACAGTGCAACTTAAAATGCGAGTCACTAATTTAGAGAGCTATTTTGACGACATTATTTCCTCGCATGATTATAACGTGGCTAAAGAAGAGCAAGAGTTTTGGCGACAGCTACAAAAGGCTGTTGGCTTTGATAAAAAAACAAGCATCTTCTTTGATGATTCGATTGACGTTCTTAAGTCTGCCAAAGAATTTGGCATTGGCACGGTTGTTGCTATTAGCAAACCCAGTTCCAAAATTAAAACAAAGCCTATTAAGGGGTTTGTTAATATTGAAACATTTGAACAGGCAATACCTTTAAAGCATCATTCATAAAAAAACCCGCTTCTAAGCGGGTTTTTAATAGATAACAATTAGCTAGTAATTACTCACCACCAATAGCACCCATTAAAGCAAAACTTTTCACAAAAGGTGTCGCCATTCTTGGGTCTTTGATCATTGCACCAAAATCACCTGATTCAAACTTCAACTTGCCCATTGTAACTGCCATACCCATTGATGCCATACCTAGAGGCTTGTCTAGCCATTTCATCCAATTTTTCTTGTCAGCACGCATATCCCAATCAACGCTCTCCCCACTATAATCTCCAGCTTTAACGCATTCACCATTTTCAACCACAAAAATACCAGTTGGCGTTCCGTCACCCTTAAAGCCGCAAGCGATAGTTGAAGAGAACTTAATCTCAGCCAACTTACCTCGCACTTCTTCAGATGCATTCCACTCATCTTTTAATTGATTCATCCACTCTTCTGAAAATAATACCGCCATCACTAATCTCCTATTGATAGTACCAACAAAAATAAAGTAGTTTTTAGACCTTACTTTATCCATTCTCCTCAAATTTATTCACTTTCTGAATGGCAATATTATGCCTAATAATAGGTTAAAAAATCATATTTTGAAACAATAAGTTTATAAGCCTAGGTCAGACAAACTCGGATGATTGTCTGGACGTCGCCCAAGTGGCCAATGAAACTTTCGTTCGCTCGCATCAATGGCGAGGTCATTAATACTGGCCATACGACGCTGCATTAAACCTGCTTCATTGAACTCCCAATTTTCATTACCATAAGAGCGAAACCACTGACCATTTAGATTTTGCGATTCATAGGCAAAACGAACAGCAATTCTGTTGTCTGATACAGCCCACAATTCTTTAATTAATCGGTACTCTAATTCCTTCGACCATTTATTTTCTAAAAAAGCGACAATCTCTTTTCTACCAGAAAAAAACTCATTACGGTTGCGCCATTGGCTGTCAACGGTATAAGCGAGAGATACTTTTTCGGCGTCTTTTGAATTCCAACCATCTTCAGCCATACGTACTTTTTTAATGGCACTTTCTTGATCAAAAGGGGGAAAGGGTGGTCTAGACTCATTGGTCATTTTATGCTCCTTGCTCGTTGCTCGTTGCTCGTTGTTACTCAATTAGTTTTAAATTAACTAGTAGTCGAGTATATCCAGACAATATTATTTGTCTAATACTATATTACTATTGTTATCATAGGATATATCTATGTCTAGTAAAAATATATTTCCCCGCTCTTTGCAATACTTGAATGAATAGTTGTTGAGACTTTTTATCTGAGAGGTAAGTTTGTAAAAGATAGATTCTTGTTAAGTTTATTTCTGAAGTAATTCGTCTGCGCTCGTCGGATCATTTCGATTATTAGTTGCAGTGTTTTCGCCCTGTCGTCGACTCTATTTTCTCTGAACAGCAGAGACTTTTTACTCTCGACAGGCAAAAAGACTGGCACCAAGTACAGCGACTTAATTTCACGTTAAAAACTAGTTGGCGTATAATTTATAAGCATGAATTTCCCCCTACAAATCGGTATCTTATCTGATACACATGGCTATATCCATCCGGATATTGTCAGTCTATTTAGTCAGTGTGATATTGTTGTTCATGCGGGTGATATTATTGATGAAAAAACCTTGTCATTACTAACTCCTAAACAAAGCATGGTTGCTGTTCAAGGTAATAATGATGGGCATTTAGTTCAATTAAAAACAACTGAATCTATTGAGTTACCAGGTGGCACACTTGTGGTTAATCATGGGCACACCTATGGTCGTAAGCAGCCTTCACACAACTTGTTACGAGAGGCGTACCCTAATGTCAAAATGATTGTCTATGGACATACTCATAAGCAACTCATAGAGCAAGATACAATTCCATGGATTGTCAATCCAGGTGCTGGTGGAGAAACACGCAATCATGGTAGCTCAAAATGCCTAATGCTGACAATAAAATCTGAGCAAAATTGGTGTATAAAACCTTATAATTTTAGCGAGTTATAAACAGCGGCTTTCGTAAAAAATGAAGTATTTCACCATATGCAATGTATAATTAGCGGTTTTTATAAGTAAATAGGAACGACAATGAAAAATGCTTTTTATGCACAATCAGGCGGTGTAACTGCAGTAATTAATTCTTCTGCATGTGGCGTGATTGAAACAGCGCGCAAATATCCAGATAAGATCGGCAAAGTTTATGCAGGTCAAAATGGCATTATCGGCGCCCTAATGGAAAACTTAATTGACACTTCTAAAGAGTCAGACGCAGATATTGCTGCGCTTAAGCATACACCATCAGGTGGTTTTGGCTCTTGTCGTTATAAGATGAAGTCTTTAGAAGCTAATAAAGCTGAATACGAAAGATTGATCGAAGTTTTCAAGGCTCACGATATCGGCTACTTTTTCTACAATGGTGGTGGTGATTCAGCTGATACATGTCTTAAAGTTTCTCAGCTATCTGAATCAATGGGTTACCCAATCCAGGCGATCCATGTACCAAAAACAGTTGATAATGATTTACCTATTACAGACAACTGCCCAGGTTTTGGTTCAGTTGCTAAATACATTGCTGTTTCAGCAATGGAAGCAAGTTTTGACGTTGCATCAATGGCTGCTACTTCAACTAAAATTTTCGTCCTAGAAGTTATGGGTCGTCATGCTGGTTGGATTGCTGCTGCAGGCGGACTACTTGACGACTCAATTCCAGTGGTTATTCTTTTTCCAGAAGTTGACTTTGATGAAAAGAAATTTTTGGCAAAAGTTGATGCTAATGTTAAAAAATTTGGCTATTGTACAGTTGTTGTCTCTGAAGGCACAAAATGGCCAGATGGTCGCTTCTTAGCAGAGCAAGGTACTCGTGATGACTTTGGTCATGCACAACTTGGTGGCGCTGCTCCAGTTGTTGCTAACTTAATCAAAGATGCACTAGGCTACAAGTTCCATTGGGCTGTTGCTGACTACTTACAACGTGCTGCACGTCACTTAGCATCAGAGTCTGATGTTGAGCAAGCGTATGCATTAGGTGAAGCGGCAGTTGAACTTGCTATGCAAGGTAGAAACTCAGTTATGCCTGCAATTATCCGTACATCGAATAATCCATACACTTGGGAAATCGGTGTTGGTGAATTAAAGGATGTTGCTAACGTCGAAAAAATGATGCCTATGGAATACATCTCTGAAGATGGTTTCGGTATTACAGAAGCATGTCGTGAGTATTTACAGCCATTAATTGAAGGTGAAAATTACCCTCCATATAAAAATGGACTACCTGACTACGTTGTTATGAAAAAAACAATGGTAGAAAGAAAATTACCAGTGTTTGAAATTTAATAAACCCTTAAGAAAAAATGAATGTCATTCTTCTAGGACCTCCAGGCGCAGGCAAGGGTACTCAAGCAACTAATATTTGCGACAAGTATTCAATACCTCAAATTTCAACAGGTGATATGTTACGTGGTGCCGTTAAAGCGGGAACGCCTCTAGGCATTGAAGCTAAGAAAGTTATGGATGCAGGTGGGCTTGTGTCTGATGATATTATCATTGGCTTGGTTAAGGAAAGAATTCAAAACAAAGACTGTGAAAATGGCTTTTTGTTTGATGGATTTCCTCGTACCATCGCACAAGCTGAAGCGCTAAAAACTGACAATGTGAACATTGACTATGTGGTTGAGATTCAAGTACCTGATGAGGATATTATTGCTCGTATGTCTGGTCGACGTGCGCATTTAGCGTCTGGTCGAACTTACCATATCGTCTACAATCCACCTAAAGTTGAGAATGTTGACGATATTACTGGTGAGGAGCTGGTTCAGCGCGCTGATGACAATGAAGCAACAGTTCGTTCACGTTTAGATGTCTATCATGAACAAACCCAACCCTTGGTAGATTACTACCAAGCTTGGATGAGAAATGATGATAATGCACCTAAATATGGTACTGCTGTTGGTGTTGGATCGCTTGATGAAGTTAGAGATCGTGTCTACTCTAACCTAGACTAAACTTTCATTTTTTTCTTAAAAACTGGAGGCTTATGTCAATAATGGCATAAGCCTTTTTTTATAATTTATTTAACAAAAACTTATTATTATGACTATTGGACCAAGACAAATAAACGTTCCGTTTAGACCAATTCCGCTAGATGTGCCTGAAGGCATGAAGCCAAATGAATTTTTCAACTCATCTGAAAATTTAAAAGACTTGACTCAAAACAATGGATTACTAACCAATAAAGAAGATTTGTTACTCTACCGAAAGGCACTTGGTCATTCAAATCTATTTGACTGTTCAATTATTTACAACACTTCAAAAAGTGTTTTAAATCCTTTAGGTAGACCTGTTAGGCGTACACAAGTTCCGGGCAATGTTAAAAATGTCTGGAACCGTATGAATCAAATTATTATTGGTTTTATGTTAGAAGAGTTTCCAGATGCTGACAAGCATTTAGTTTTAGCTGGCGAAGCTTCTTTAGACTCAACGTGGCCGATCACCTCACCCGGTGTACCAAGTATTCGTATGCTTCATAACCATTTTATTGTGTTTGATAAAGAGCAGTTAAAAAATGCTGAATTGTCTGACCCAAAAAATCCAAACTTAACTGATGGCGGTCAACATTCACTCTTTGCAAATTACATGGAAGAGGTTTACGCTGAATTTCAATCGAAACTTAATTTTGAAATTTTAAAGCCAGTTACTGGCGAAGCATCAAGTTTAGCACTTACGGGATACCCTCAAGGTTTACCAAGCTGGGAGGTAACTGGTGGCATTGAGAGTCTTAAAAATGTTAAATTTTGGGATGAGTATGATTTAGTTTTAAAAGGGTTCCTTGATTTTTATAGAACTTTTTTTGCTCAAGTATCTTGTCGAAATTCTGCCGTACCCAAAGAGGCTTACTTCCCTGAATTGATCGAAAACACACTGCTATTCAATACTTGCTTCTTATCAGCTGCAAAGAAGGTTCGTGATAAGTGTATTGATGATGCGAAATACTCGTCATCAATTCGTTGGCAACCTGCGTTCAAGCAATTAATTTACCGTAATGACCAAGGCAAGTTGATTGTCACCATTTCACAAAACTCGATTGGTAATGCTATTACTGAATTATTAGGTGTCGTTGTCAAGCGTGTTCCAGATGCGCAAGGCTATGAAGCTTCGGAGCCGGCATTATTAGATAAGCTGCTTAAATTAAGATCTAGATTGGTAGAAGCAGATTTAGGTGAAGGTATTGAGACCAAGTATTGGAAAAAAGACTGATCTTAATCAAGTTATAAAACAAGTTAAAAGCAATAGCCCGTTTATCGGGCTATTTTTTTGTAAATTTAATGTCAACTGGTGCAATTTAAAGTACAATTCTGATGGGAAAATCAACAAAAACATAAAAACCAAAGGGAAAGGAAATCATGGATACACTTCAAATGGCTATTGCAGCCTCACTTATTGCTGTTTTATACGGCTTATTTACAATGAGCTGGATTTACAAACAATCACCAGGTAGCGACAAAATGAAAGAAATTTCAGACGCGATTGCAGAAGGTGCAACCGCTTATCTGAATCGTCAATACACTGCTATCAGTATTGTAGGATTGGTTTTACTGATTGTTATCACTTATTTCTTAGGCATAACAGTTGGTCTTGGCTTCTTAATTGGTGCGGTACTTTCAGGTGCAACAGGTTACATTGGTATGAATGTCTCTGTTAAATCAAATTCACGTACAGCTGAAGCTGCCAAGAATGGCGTGAACGCTGCTTTCCAAGTTGCTTTCAAAGGTGGTGCAGTGACTGGTATGCTGGTGGTTGGTTTGGCGCTACTAGGTGTTGCTGGTTATTACGCCGGCTTGGTTAGTTATGGCGTAGAGCAAAATGAAGCGTTACATGCTCTTATCGGTCTTGCATTTGGCGGCTCATTAATCTCTATTTTCGCTAGATTGGGTGGTGGTATCTTTACTAAAGGCGCTGATGTTGGTGCTGATATTGTTGGTAAAGTGGAAGCTGGCATCCCAGAAGATGATCCACGCAATCCTGCAGTAATTGCTGATAACGTTGGTGACAATGTCGGTGACTGTGCAGGTATGGCAGCTGACTTATTTGAGACTTACGCAGTAACCATCATTGCAACAATGCTGCTTGCAGGTGTTTTAGACTTGGGCAACGAGGCAATTCTTTACCCATTAGCATTGGGCGCAGTGTCTATCGTTGCTTCAATTATCGGCACCTTCTTTGTTAAAGTATCTGATGGTGGGTCAATCATGGGCGCCCTATACAAAGGCTTGATCGTCTCTGGTGTATTGGCCGCCATTGCTTTTTACTTTGTCACGATTGACATGGGTATGGGTATGAATTTATTCTACGCTTCACTCATTGGTTTAGCGCTGACTGCGTGGATGGTTGTGGTTACTGAATACTACACTGCAACCGAACATAAACCAGTACAACACATTGCAGAAGCTTCTAAAACAGGTGATGGTACTAACGTTATTGCAGGTATCGGCTTAAGCATGAAATCTACCGCATTACCAGTATTGGCCGTTTGTGCTAGTATTTGGGGTGCTGAGGCATTAGGCGGCTTATACGGTATCGCCATTGCGGCAACTGCCATGCTATCTATGACTGGTGTGATTGTTGCACTGGACGCTTATGGCCCTATTACTGATAACGCAGGTGGTATTGCTGAAATGGCCGACCTTCCTGAAGAAATTCGCAACATTACTGATCCATTAGATGCAGTAGGTAATACCACCAAAGCGGTAACTAAAGGCTATGCAATTGGTTCTGCTGGTTTGGCAGCATTGGTATTATTTGCTGACTTTACTAACGAATTAAACACTAGGGCTGGATTTGAGCCTATCACCTTTGATTTATCAAACCACATGGTAATTATTGGCCTATTCTTAGGGGGTCTTGTGCCTTACTTATTTGGCGCAATGGCAATGGAAGCTGTAGGTCGCGCAGCAGGTGGCATTGTTGAAGAAGTGCGTAGACAGTTTAGAGAGATGCCGGGCATTATGGATTACACGCAAAAGCCTGACTATTCTAAAGCGGTTGATATGCTAACCAGATCAGCAATTAAAGAAATGATTATCCCTTCTATGTTGCCAATTCTATTCCCAGTAGCTGTTGGCTTGCTACTAGGTGCTGAGGCATTGGGCGGTTTATTAATTGGATCAATTGCAACCGGTATCTTTGTTGCTATCTCAATGACTACTGGCGGTGGTGCATGGGATAACGCTAAGAAGTACATCGAAGACGGTCAACTGGGCGAAGGTCATGGAAAAGGATCAGACACACACAAAGCTGCTGTGACTGGTGACACTGTTGGTGACCCATATAAAGATACAGCAGGTCCAGCGATTAACCCATTAATCAAGATTATCAACATTGTTGCAATCATGATTATTCCTTTATTAGGTACGCCTTTACTAGGGTAGTTAATTAATTGACAATAAAAAGGCGTGCAATAGTGCGTCTTTTTTTTCGCCCTTAGAAAGCTTAACTTAAAAATGCAATAGTTATTTATTAGATAAAGATTAGAATTAAGAAAAATCAAAAAAAAGAGCGCTATTGCACTCCTTTTTTTTAATAGATTAAATATTAAGCTTAGATGCCTGTTTCACGGTGAATGTGAACATTCAAGCCTTTGGTATTCTTAGTAAGAACAAAGTCCGCCTGCGCTTTTAACAGTTTGTCTGTGCACTCATGTAAATCAGTATATTCATCTTGGCCTGTGTCAAAACGCTTATCAGTAAGGTAATAAAAGAAACTTTTATATTTAAAGTCATCTAATTTAATAATAATAAAGGTGGAATTTGGATCTTCCCAAACTGCAGCTGGGAATAAAGTTGGCTTATCCTCACCCTCTTTAACAATCTCGATGTCAGCAAGATGAACTTCTTTCGTTTCCTTTCTCCAGCGATTATTTAGATTATTTTGAATAGTAGTTAATTCGGACTCGGTAAATTCTGTGCTCATAATATTATAAATTTATTGACTAAGAATTTCTTCTAAACTTGGCTCAGTATCAGTTGTGCCACCAGCTTCCATTTCTTCAATAGTAGCATCACGAACCAAGGTAACCTCTAGAACAAACTTAACATCTCTACCGCATAAAGGGTTATTGCCATCAATGGTAACTGTTGTATCGTCAACTTTAGTTACTAAAAAATCTTTAGGCTGGCCATCTTTATTTTCCATCACTACTTTAGTGCCCATCTGACGGTACTCTTGTGGGACATTTTCTATTTTATCAATAAATACCAATGACTCATCACGTGGGCCATATAGTTTTTCAACGTCAATATTAATTTCAATAATATCGCCCTGTTGACGGCCCTCAAGTTCTGCTAATACATCCTTACCAAGAACATCGTTTGCACCGTGCACATAGCCCACAGGATACTCAATATTAGAAAATACATTGTTAGTTTTTTGATCTACAACTTTGTAGATCAATTCAACGTATTTTGACTCTTCAATAAAATCACTCATAGCTTTTTAAAAAATTGTTGCGCCAAAAATCTTAACTACATCACTTTCATAGCCAAGAACCAGTCTTCCTAAATATTCACCTTTCTTATCACTGTTAAGCTTACCGTTGTTAGTTTGTCTATATAAAACAGTCACATGCGCACCACGACGAATCATACCTAAATAATCAGCACCTTTTTCCAAGCCTTTAGTTAGCTCACTACGTGCAAACTGCTTACCCATTTCAACTTCATTCGCACCACGAAGAAAGTCTTCAGAAAAATTACGCGTAAAAGCACCATAGTTGGCATTATTAGAAAATTTTATTAAGTCATCCCACATTGGGTGAGCAATAGCCAAAATTTCTTCGTCTGTCTTATCAATAATATTCATGATTTTAATATTCCAAAAAGTTTGTTTTTTATTTATTGTAAGTCTTTTATCAAAACCTACAATAGATAAAAAAGACCAGCATATAGTATGCTGGTCTTTTTATCAAAATAGAAAGTTAATTTCTATTAATCTTTACTCATCATTTACCAAATGGTAACAAGGAGCTTTAGACATAGTGTACTCACCAGTGTCACGATCACGATGAGAAACTGTCAATACATGCCAGTTTTCATCATCAAGTTTCATCGCGTCACCACGGTAGTAGTAACCAGGCCAGCGAGTTTCTTTACGGAAGAAAGTATGCTGGAATACACATTCAGAAGTACGATGACGGTGCTTAAGCTCCCATGCACGCATCAACTGATGTATATCTTCAGCGCCTAACTTCTCAAGATCTTCTTCCATGATAGACATTTTCTGCATACCCATGTTTAGAAGCTTATCATTAGTCATGTAAGAAACCGTTACACCACCACAGTACTCGTCCATAATCTTCTGAAGACGCTGTAGACCAGGCATCGGAAGAATGTAGCTTGGAGAAACTGTACCAGCTGTAATTTCATTACGGCCAACTCTATAAGTTTCTAATGGACGGAAAATTTGTTCTTTACGATCAGCAATTTGCTTATCAGAAACAACAATACCTTCACCCTTACCATCATCAATATACTTACAAGCAGCTTTAGCAGCTAGACGACCTTCAGTAAATGAACCTGATGAGAATGCATGTGGTGTACCACCAACAGCGTCACCAGCTCCAAATAAACCTTCAACTGACGTCATACGGTTATAGCCCCAGAAGTATTCTTCAGGAGAAAGATCCTCAGGACCTGAACACCATGCGCCACAACCAGTTGCATGTGAACCCATTACATATGGCTCAGAAGTCGTTAACTCTGGGTTAATGTACTTAGGATCAATGTCTGTTGCAGCCCATAATACCGCTTGACCAACAGTCATACCTAAGAAGTTTTCCCAGCCAACTTCTTCTAAATGTGGGTCTTGGAATGCTTCCATTGTTACCATGTGAATTGGACCACGACCTGCATTCATCTCTGAAATGATTGCAGATGTACGTAGACAAGTCGGGATTGGACGTGCTGAAACGTGTGATGCAGCAACATCAAGATATCTCTTACCAACCATTTCCTCTAATTGAGGGAACCATTTAGACTCATACTCTTCACCATAACCGTTCTGAGTGTAAGTATGAAGATGTAAGAAGTATGCGCCAACAGGACCATAACCATCTTTAAATCGAGCAAGAACGATACGGTTTTCCATTTGTGTCATCTGTGCACCAGCTTCGATCATTAGACCATATGCTGAACCAGACGACCACGGAGCATACCATACACGTCCTGCACCTTCACCTACTGAACGAGGCTTAAAGATGTTAGAAGCACCACCAGCACCAACAATAGTTGTCTTAGATTTAAATACATGGTAGTTACCTGTACGTACGTTAAAACCAACACAACCGGCAACACGGTTATCTTGTGCATCGTCCATTAATAGGTGTGTAACCATAATACGGTTGTACACTTTATCAGCTTGCTTTGTAGCAGCTTCGGCAACGATAGGCTTGTAAGATTCACCATGAATCATGATCTGCCACTTACCTTCACGCATATAAGCGCCTTTTGCAAGACCTTCAGCATTTTCTCTCTTAGGATCCTTCATTAACGGAAGACCCCATTCTTCAAACTTATGTACAGCAGAGTCAACATGACGAGCCATATCGAAAAGTAAATCTTCACGAACCATACCCATTAGGTCAATACGTGCATAACGTACATGATCTTCAGGATTGTTCTCGCCAAAACGAGTACCCATGTAACAGTTAATCGCGTACAAGCCTTGAGCAACAGCACCTGAACGGTTAATGTTTGCTTTCTCAGCAATTACGATTTTTTTATTACGGCCCCAGTATCTAGCTTCATAAGCCGCACCTGTGCCGCCTAAACCAGCACCAACAACAAGAATATCAATGTTGTCTTCTACAATTGTCTTAATGGCTTTCATGGTACTGTGCTCCTAATTTCAATGATAGTTTGTTAGACTCTAGTGTGTGTAATCCACCATCATCCATACGGATGTACTTAGGTTCAAATGACAATAGCTCTGAGTTACGCATTTCGTCACTCGGCTCTGCTTCATCTCTAAAGTCAGGAATCTTAGTTCCCCATGGTTGAGTTGTAATTGGCGACAAGAAGTTCTTAACGCGACCATCACGGAATTTAACTCTCCATGCGATCGTGCCTTTCTCTTCATCACGAATAGTACGTACACTATGGCCTAATGGCGCAAAGTCTGCGTAACCACGTACGTCAATAGCTTGGTGTGGACATGCTTTAACACATGAATAGCACTCCCAACACATATTAGGTTCAATGTTATAAGCACGACGATATTTTTCGTCAATGTGCATAATGTCAGATGGGCAGATATCTACACAATGTCCACAACCATCACAACGAGTCATATATACAAAAGTTGGCATATTGTTTCCTCTCTTAAGTTAATTAATTAATATTAGTAGTGCTTAGGCGCTTCGCGCTTAATACCAAGACCCATGTCCATTGGTGCATCTTTAAGAAGCTCCATTGAATGTCTGTTTTGTTGCCATTCATCATCTCTCGTTTCGTGAGGCAAGTTCTCGTTAGTACCATTAGCCTTAATGATTCGCTTGTTATAAGCAGCCACAGGCTTGAAGAACATGTGTGAGAATTTAGACCAATAAACACCACCAAATAATGATGCAGTTGAAAGGATTACTAGTGCAAACCAAATTCCTGTTCCGCCATTTGTAATTGACCAACCAATAGCTGTTACTGAAGTAGCCATCAATGCTAGTGAAAATGAATCTTTTCTAAGTGTAACGCTTGTCCAAGGAACCGCTTCAGATACGCTATCTACTTTGAATGAGAACCAGTACCAGAAAGAACCAATAAACAACAAAATTGCACCCGTATTCCATACTTGAGCTAATATCGCTGTTGACTCTTCACCGAAGATGATTATTGCAGTTGATGCATTAAACAAAATAAAACCATACATTGTTAAGATATGAACTAAACGACGAACTGGATCTGCAAACTCACCAGCTGTAGCGACATCTACTGCTAAAGTATTAGCAAGAATACTTACTTTGTCGCCAGCGCTAAGCTGCTTCAGTCTACCATCTTCATTACCAACTGAACAGTTTGCATCGCCAGCAGCTAATAGTGCCTCTGCTTTTGCAGCCGCATTGTCAAAATACGTCTTACTGCCTTTATGGATTAAGTCTGCAATTGTCATACTTACCACTAGGGCAACCATAATGATTACATACATCTGCATATCTGCATATGTATACGCTGCTGAATCTATTAAAGTAGCGATTGGTGTTGTGTCAAAATTGATCATGAGTTTAATTCTCCTTAGGTTAAATCAATTACTTCTGTTTATGCTAATCTCTCGATTGGCTCTTTTTCACAGTCTTGTTCTATCTCAAACGTGCGTTACGCTCTTGTTAAAAGTTCAACTATTATACTTCTTTAAAAGTTTGGTTTCAATGTAAACATGACTAGTTTATGGAGATATCATAATATACCTCTTTGGTAATATTAATCCATTCCCCACACAGTCACGTTTTTATGAATTACTATTTAGCTGAATGGCCGCTTAATTTAACCTCAACCTTATCTTCTTCCTTGATAGTTGCGTAGTATGCTTGTAATACTTTAGCGACTTCAGGGCGTGAAAATTCTGGTGGAAGATCTTCGCCTTCAGACAACATCTTACGAACTTTTGTACCTGAAAGTAAAACGCGATCTTTAGCTTCATGAGGACAAGTCTTCATTGAAGACATGCCGCCACATTTATGACACCAGAATGTCCAATCAATTTTAAGTGGTTGCGTGATTAATGCATCATCAGCAATTTCATCAAAGATATTATGCGCATCAAACGGACCATAGTAGTCGTCAACACCTGCATGATCACGGCCAACGATTAGGTGTGAACAGCCGTAGTTTTGTCTAAATAATGCATGCAATAAAGCCTCACGAGGACCCGCATAACGCATGTCTAGTGGGTAACCAGATTGAAGTACTGTATTATCTACAAAGTAATTTTCAATCAAGACTGAAATTGCTTCAGAACGAACATCGGCAGGAATATCACCCGCTTTAAGTCCACCTAAAACTGAGTGAATCATAACACCATCACAAATCTCGACAGCAATTTTTGCTAAGTATTCGTGCGAACGATGCATTGGATTACGAGTTTGGAATGCAGCAATTGTCTTCCAACCTTTATCATCAAAATAAGCACGCGTTTCAGCTGGAGTCATATATAAAGCGCCGAACTTTTCAGGGAAGCCGCCATCTGACAATACTTTAATAGGGCCTGCAAGGTTATATTTTCCTTGCGCCTTAACCATGACAACACCTGGATGTGCATCTTCAGTTGTTTTGAAAACTTTTTCACACTCATGATCTTTGTCAATGACGTACTTCTCAGTCACCGTCATTGTCGCCATAATGTCGCCTGACTTACTGCTAACGATTGTAATTTCATCGCCCGCTTTAACAGCTTCATCATCTGTTGATAACGTCACTGGAATTGGCCAAAATAAGCCATTAGTCATAGTCATGTTGTCGCAAACACCTTGCCAGTCTGCCTTACCCATGAAACCTTCTAAAGGATTGAAGCCGCCAATACCCAGCATAACAATATCACCTTCCTCTCTAGAAGAACATGTGATTTTTGCTAGAGATTCAGCTCTTGCTAATTCTGCTGTTAGCGCATCACCTGACAATGCTAATGCATTAAGTGTGTCACTACCATGTGGTGGGACTAATTTTGACATAGTACAATCCTATTTATGTTTAAAGATAAAAATTATACCTATTGTGCCTTTTTATACGGACCCCATATAGGGATACTCTTATATATCTCTAAGGATATATACTAAAGCTTGATCTTAAATCTAACTCTTTGTAAGCCGTCTTTGGATTTATTGGCTATCACTTTGTCTTTCTTAATATCGTAATCTAGCGTACCACCACTAAACGAATCAAAGCCTTGAACCAAGTGCGCACGGCCTTTTAGATGCACCATCTGTTTTTGAATGAGATAGGTAATCTTACTCGCCGTTGCTTCAATAAAACGCGGCTGAGTTGGTTGGCTTTGTTGGTAGTGAGCACGCTGCTTTTTATTGCCGGTGGCAATCATTTTAGTCACTTGTGTCTGATTGCTAAATAGCTGTATCTTTTCAGCACTTAAAATTAATGACCCCTGAACTACGCTAGCCTTGCCAGTATAAATACTAATACCTTTTTTTTCATCAATGAGCACAGCCTGTGCTTTAACGTTGATAGGCTGAGTAGCGTCATTTTGTAGAGCTATAGAAACTCCAGGCATCAGACAAACTATAAGAAATAGCTTGTTAATCATATCGCCCTACTACGTCGCCCGTAAACTGAATTTTTTGCTTGTCTGCATCATAACGCATACCTAGTGCACGAATGTCTGCCACACTTGACTGATAATGAATGCCATTGTCTGTTATATAAACTTCTGCGTTGTTTGACTGATCAACTATTAAATCTTCAGTATCGATAGTTGATCCTGAATTTTGCAAAATATTAACTTGTCCTAACAATTGGATTGTTTTATCTTTCATGTCCATGCCTTGAGCATAAACCTTATTTTCTGGAGACAAATAAGTGGTTTTATCATCTGAATAATAATGTTTTTGATCATTGGACTGATCAACATATAAATCTTTAGTGAGCATCTTTTGGCCACTGTCTTGATTAATCACCACATCACCTGTTAGTTTCATTTTATCAACCTTAGTTTGCATGCTCATACCTTGGGAAATAATTTTTGAACCTTCTCCCAGATAAGTAACTTTTTCATTGCTTAATAGATCATCTGTATTTGTATCAACCAACAACTCTTCGGTGTTCATTTTATGGCTAGTCCCATTACTTGAGGAGATATCCACCTCCCCTTTAAAGCTTACCTCGCCAGTAGTGAGGTAATTAGCACGCTTAGATTTTAATATATAATCAGTTTCACCATTTTTATCGTAAATTGTTACTCTAGGATTAACCAATAAAGCTGGCTCGTCTTTAAAGTTAAGATAGACATCTGCTTCAACAAAATGAGACAGCACTCGGTTAATGTCAAATTCTTGTAACGCAAAGTTTTCAATTTTCTCTATATAACCAGATTTTCGAGAAAGTACGGACTGGGTAATCGCTTCATCGCTTCTTAACTCAATAGAATCTGGCACTGTTAATTGGTCAAATGAATAAGACAAACCCTTCATCAAAAGCCACATAGTGACAATAACCACTATAATAAATGTTGTAAGTAATAAATTATGTCTTAATTGAAAATTCATTATGTCAAATTCAGTTGAAAAAATTCGTGGTATTTACGCTATTACACCGGATGTTTCTCTTAACCTCGATCAAGTTGAAAAAGTAATTACTCAGCATCGTATTAGCATTTTGCAGTACCGACGCAAAACCGCTGATGACGATTTAAAGCTTAAAGAAGCTACTAAACTACGCCAATTATGTTTACAACATCATACTTTATTTATCATCAATGATGATATCAACCTCGCTCAAAAAGTTGGTGCAGATGGCGTCCATCTGGGCAAAAATGACACCTCTATCGAGCAAGCACGCCAACTACTCAAAGACGATGCCATTATTGGCGTGTCTTGTTATGATGATATAAATTTGGCAATCAATGCTCAAGAAAAAGGCGCTGCTTATGTAGCTTTTGGCGCTTTATTTACGTCCAGCACTAAACCAGACGCACCTCATTGCTCATTAGACACTATTACCCAGGCTCAGCAAACTCTCAAAGTCCCAATTGTAGGTATTGGCGGCGTTGATTTTAACAATCAAGAGGATGCATTAAAAGCTGGATGTGCTGCTGTAGCAATGGTTAGCGCTTTATTTGCACGGTAACTTTAGATTACAGGTACAATGAAAAAACATTGGCTTTGATCTTGTTCGATCTAACCAATAATAATTTACTAAACTTGAGGGAGTTTTATGTTCAAAATAGGTCTATTCAAGCCTAAGTGTCTATCAATTGACTTGGGCACTGTTAATACATTAATCTATTTAAATGGTGAGCTCGTTCTTGACGAACCATCAGTCGTTGCTATTCGTGATGAACCAGGCTCTTTAGAGAAAATAGTCGTTGCCGTTGGTAAAGAGGCTAAAAATATGCTGGGAAGGACGCCAGGCGCTATTCAAGCTATTCGACCAATGAAAGATGGTGTGATTGCTGATTTCAGTATCACCAAAAAAATGCTGCAGCATTTTATTCGTCAGGTGATGAAGCAAGGTTTCTTTTCACCTTCGCCTTCAATTTTGATTTGTGTTCCTTGTGGCGCCACCCAGGTGGAGCGTCGAGCTATCAAAGAAAGTGCGGTTGAGGCGGGTGCTAAAGAGGTGTTCTTAATCGATGAACCTATTGCTGCTGCATTGGGTGCGGGTATGGATATTGGTGAGTCAGCAGGAAACATGGTGGTTGACATTGGTGGTGGCACTACCGAAATTGGTATTATGTCTCTTAATGGTATCGTTTATGCAGATTCGGTGCGTGTTGCTGGTGACGCCTTTAATGAAAGTATTACCAAGTACGTGCGTCGAGAGCACCGAGTTATTATTGGCGAAGTTACTGCTGAAAAAATTAAAGAAGAAGTGGGTTCTGCTTATAAATCTAGTGCTATTAAAAAAGCTAAGTACATAGGTAGAGGTGTAGCCTCAGGACTGCCAACTGAGTTTATTATGACTAACACCCAAACTCTAGATGCTTTAAGAGAGCCATTAACAGCAATCATAGGTGCCATCAGAGTCGCTTTAGAGCAAACACCGCCTGAACTATCTTCTGATATAGCAGAAAGTGGTGTCATGCTAACTGGGGGTGGCGCATTATTAGAAGGCTTGAGTGAGTTAATAAAAACTAAAACGAACCTTGATGTTCACATTGCTGACAACCCACTGATTTGTGTTGCTCACGGTGCCAATATGGCATTAGAAATGATTAATAAACAACAAATGGCCTTTGTATCAGCTGAATAAACTCAATGAGGAGAATTCATCTAAAACCCATATTGATTTTAGCTTTTTTATTATGCGTCACAGGTTTTGCGCAAGCTAACAATCATACAAATGATCAAAATTTAGATGTTAATCAATTAGAATTATTGGCTGAGCAAGGTGATATATCTGCTCAATACGAATTGGGTGTTATGTATGCCGAAGGCGAAAGTATTGACAAAAACAGGACAAAAGCTAAATACTACTTAGATAAGGTTATTGACAACCAAAATCAAAGTAGCTTAGCCTTTGTTGACGTAGCTAAAATATATTGGGAAATGTTTGAACTTTGGAAGTACTAATCCTGCCTAGATCTTAAGAGCCAATTACTTAGAGCGGCTCGGCATCATGTCTGTTTCGACTAATGCAGCTTTAGCTGGCGCTACTGAAAGAACAGCTTCCTCAACTTTAACTACCTGTTCCACTTCATGCCAACAAGAGCTTAAAAATACAGCAATGGAAACGATTAGAGCTAGTTTGATAATCTTTATCATAATTTCAGCCTTTTATTTGAAAGTTAAAAAACTATAAAGTCGCATTAACAGTATTTTGCGACTCTTCAAGTTTCTTGTCAGAAGTTTTTGCATTTTTAAGATCAATCACTGGCTTATCAGGCATTGTAATTTTACCCAGCACATCTATGTCATTTTCACCAGTGAGCTCACCAGTAACAACACATTTTTCAGAAATTAATGTATTATTAGTTGTTGAATGATGGATTGCCCTAGAAGGAATTGCATCAGTAAATAATGAAATGCACAAGTTATATATTAGACCAAGAAAAATAATGCCTGAAATTTTAGAAATTAAAAAAATTTACAAAAAATATAGTGGTCGCGCCATTGTAAAAGATGTGTCATTTTTTGTTCAAGCTGGTGAAATTGTTGGCTTAATCGGCCCTAATGGCGCTGGTAAAACTACCTGCTTTTATATTGCTTGCGGACTTGTTAAGCAAGACAAGGGCAAGGTCTATATTAATGAACTTGATATTAGCAAAATGCCTATGCATAAACGAGCTCAAATGGGGATTGGCTACCTTCCACAGGAGCCATCCATTTTTAGAAAGCTCTCTGCTGAAGATAATATTATGGCGTTGTTAGAGAATAATACCAGCCTAGATGAAGCGCAACGCGAGCACCGATTAGAAGAGTTATTAAAAGAATTTAACATTGAGCATATTCGCCATCTTCAAGGTATAAGCCTGTCAGGTGGAGAAAGAAGAAGAGTAGAAATTGCACGTACTTTAGCCCTTGATCCAAAATTTATTCTACTTGATGAGCCTTTTGCAGGCGTTGACCCTATTTCAGTTAGAGATATACAAGCTATTATTTATCATCTCAGAGATCGCGGTATTGGTGTGTTAATTACAGATCATAATTATCGAGAAATGCTAGATACTTGCGATCACTCCTATGTTCTTAATGCTGGAGAGATTATCGCCAAAGGTGACAAAGAGCAAATACTCGCAAACCGATTAGTTAAAACGGTATATCTAGGAGAAAGGCGAGTTGGGCAAGTCAAGAATCCAAAAAAACGGCCCATTGATAAAAACAAGGGTTTTGGCTTTTAACAATAAGGCAATTTCCAAAATTTCTGAAATTTTTAATACTTTATTCAATAAAAATCAATTAATACGTTAAAACTCAAAAATTTGGAAAAATACCCATAAAATAGAGCCTTAAAGTCTAATAAATGAGGTTTTAATCACTATTTAAGTAATAAATAGCACTTAAATATGGTTTTTTAGCGAATTAAACCCAATAAACGTTTGATTTGTAAAATTTGCTAAATTTTAGAGTCAATTTCTATAATTTTTTGCACGCTAGGGCAATATAAAGCACATTTTATTTCATATTTATAAATCTTAGAGAGCACTTCTTTATAAAATAGCAGTTGTTTTGTATGCGCAAGTTTTTGTCGTTGGACAAATTGTTCGATTGACTCATGCTCTGCTTGGCCAGCAGTTTTAAAATCAATAATCCATAAAATACTATTATCGATGAAATATCGATCAATAATAATACTATGACCATCAACAACAAACTCAGCCTCAACTTGTGTGGATTCTCGAACTTTAAATAGCCACTCAAACTGAGGATCGCTTTGAGTGTTTTGAATCATATGCATAACAATTGCTAGCTGTTGATCTAGTTGATGTTGTGCAAATCCGGCCTCAATTAAGCGTAATTTAATACTGGCTTGATCAATTGAAAATTGCTCTTGCTCAAAATATTGATGCAGCAATGTACCCATTAAACTTTTAAACTGAACCTCGACACTCAGCCCAAAATCGATCTTTTCATGTGCATGATCTTCCAGCAGTTGATAATCTGGCAATTGCTTATAGCGTAATAATTCTGGTGCCTTTACTAATACTTGGTCAGCTTCTATCGTTGTCGGAGTAACTTGGTCAAACTGGTGTTGAAATTTAGTCGCCAGTAAAGATAGCAAAGTGTTTTTTCCAGCTTTATTGCTTTTGTTTAAAGTGCCTAATAAATGTACTGACTGTTTAGCTCTAGTCATTGCTACATACAATAGACGCAGAGTTTCATTGTTGTTCTGCTGAGATTCTACATATTTAAGATAATCATACGTTGCACTATCTTTAGACTGCACATAAGATTTCATCGGTGCCAATAATAAAGACTGGTCAATAGATTCTTGAAGATGAATAATGGGCGACTGATTACTCTTTGAAGATTTACCCAATCCAGGCATAATCACCCAATCAAATTCCAAACCTTTAGATTCATGAATAGTCATCAGCTGAACACGGGCTCGAACACTGGACGCATAAAGCTCGGCTAGCATTTGATTAATGGTTGTAATGTTTAGCTGTTGTTGTAATTCACATTCATGAATAATTTTCATAAATTGATCTTTAATCATCGACTCTTTAACCGATAAACTCGACTTTGGCATGAGTTGATAAAGTGCAAACTCAAGTGTTTGTACAAAGCTAAATCTTGCACGTTGTCCAATGGCTTGCTCTAAAGCACCAGCAATATGTTGTGCGCGTTTTTGGCCATCTGCACTCAGATTTTTTAAACCTTGTTTGCTGGTAATAACTTCCAAGATAACTTGTTCATCATTTTGCGATAAAGCCAATAAATCTTCTAATAATAACCCACACCAAGGCGAACGCAACAGACTAAGCCAGGCTGTTTTATCGCCTAGGTGAAGCAAAGCGCGCGTTAGGCTTAATAAATCTTTACTGAATAAGGCCTCTTTGAGTGGTGTGGTTTTTAAAGATTCAAACTCAATCCCTGCATTTTTTAAAGCGGGGGCAATGTATTTAAAATGGGAGCGGCTTCGTACCAAAACAGCAATCTGCTTATCAGGGTTGTTTTGGATAATATCCAAAACAATTTGCGCTTCCTGTTGATCTTCTTTGTAAGCGCAAGGATGCATCTGAATAGCTGGTTCATTATTTTGATTAGCCGCAATAGAAGGTGAATAGCTAATAGCACCTAAGTACGCATCTTCCTGTTGAGGAAAAATTTTAGAAAAAATCTCATTATTAGCTTCGAC